>Ga0209174_10000231_pt1 | contig 43209 bp, 29 predicted proteins | sample JI91814BDNA_FD_187505 | JGI IMG/M metagenome (GOLD analysis project Ga0209174, IMG submission 187505) | Wastewater effluent complex algal communities from Wisconsin, to seasonally profile nutrient transformation and Carbon sequestration -... | ecosystem: Engineered > WWTP > Effluent > Algae...
TAAGAGCTTGCTTCGCTTTTAAAAAAAGAAGAGATTGGTTGTCTACAGGCGTTGATTCCGGGTTTGATATTTGATAACTCTTCAAGCATTGATTGAATGCCTATTTTACTGGTTAATATTTTAGCTTCTCTTTCGGTTGTGACTTCTACAGAGTCCGAGCCAATCTGTAAGAGTGCGATTTCTTTATTTTCTTTTTGAATTTCTTTTGCGTTTTGAATGGATTTTAGAGTGAGTTTTGCTTCTTCTTCCGCGTTAATTAATTTGGTTTGGACTTTTAATTTTTCAGAGATAAAATAACTTTCTACATCTTTTAAAGTTTGCTTTGCCTCTGTATCCTTTCCAGCATTAAAACTTCCTGTTGCAATATAACCTACGCTTTGAATTTTTTTTCGAAGAGCAGGTCTTGCTAATTCCATATCGGCAAGTCCTTTGTAGATTTGGTCTAGAGTCTCTTTGCTACTAGTTGTCGCATAATTTACATTATCCGTAAAGTATTCTACGCATCTGGAATATTCTTTTGGTTTTTCGGCACTGCACTTAAAATTCGTGCTTGCCGATTTTTCCATTTCAAACAGACAAAATTCTGTGGCAAATCCAGTGGAGTTTAGAACCAAATGCAAGTTTGTTTCGCCCTGTTTCTTCTGTTTTCCTGAAAGAATGTTGCATTGTATGCTTAAAATGAGGATTAAAAGACAAGAAAGATGGCGAAAAAGAATCATTCCGAAACAATTCTAAAAAAGCCTAGGAAGTCTAGCATTTTTTGCCTCTATTGGCAAAATACGGATTTGTATTATTTTTCCTTTACAAAATAAAAATAAATTATTAGAATCTACAATGGTTTGTCGTATGGAAATAGAGAGAGGTAATTATGAAAGTAACAGCACTTGGAACTCATTCAGCATTTGCAACTGGAGCATTTAAAGAAAGCATTGATACGAAATATATAAAAGAATTAATCGAAAAAACTCAGACGAAAGAAGACAAAGCAATTGCGATTAGCGAAATCGAAAAGATGGTGAGTGAGCACAAAGAAAGAGTGTATGCCCCGAGATTTCAAAGTAATTTTCTTTTGGAATTTGAAACAAAGGGAAAAATCAAAGACCATGTATATCGTTTCGTAATTGATTTCGGTGGAGATATAAGACACTCTCTTGCCAATGTTGGTCTTAAGATGGGAGACATTGACGGTTATTATTGCTCTCACCCTCATGCAGATCATATTGGAGGAGTAGAAGGAATTGCACTCTCTACTATTTTTAATCCGTATTGGAATTCTAGAAAATTGGAATGGCTACGAAAACCCGGCACTGATCCAAATGATAAAACTCTCGACAATATTCTAGATAGACTCTTTCGAAAAGAATCTCTGCCTAATGACTGTAAGCCGGATCTCTGGGGTCATCGGGAAGTATTAGAAAATCTCTGGGAGTCAGCAAGACCAGGACTCGATACTCTGCAAGGTGTGAAGAGAGTTGCACTGGATACTTTTTATAATCCTGTGCCGATGGTAAAAGACATCGAGTATGATATGGAAGATGGAAGAAGAACCTGGAGATTTTATACAATTGAATCCACACATGTGATTGGGGGTACTTCTCATATGCCGTCTTACGGTCTTATCTTCGAATGCACAGACGGACAAAAAGTTTATTTTCCAACAGACACTCTTCTCATGATGCCACCTACAATGAGAGCCTTCTACGAATCCGCTACTGTCATTTATCAGGACTGTGAAACAGGAATTCGAAGTGGAGTGCATTCTCATATTGACGATATCCGCAAATGCGAGCCTGAAGTAAAAAAGAAATGTTTTCTCTATCACTACACAGAAGAGCCAGTCGTTGACCCCGATGAATTCAGAGGCATACTACGAATAGGCGACGTGCATATGTATTGAGTGTTTGATAAAAAAAACTTGACAGGTATAAAATTCGTAGAAAGATTCATGTATGGGAATTAAAGTTCTTCACTCCAAAGGTAAACCACCGCAAGTAGTTTTGGATTTAAACTTATTCTTATCCATTGTTTTGCCGGAAAAATTGAAAGAAGTAAAAGATTATCAATCTTTGTTAGATTCTTTTCGGCAAGAAGTTACCCTATCTGAATCGGAAGATCCAAAATACTTTGATAGCTTCGAAAGTTGGATGAAAGCACTTTATAAGTTAGATGGCAGAGAATCAAATGAAGTTTTAAAGGAATATGGAATGACAATAATGGAATTCCGAAAACAAATTTGGGATGCAGAAAAAAATCTAACAGGCTTAATTTCCTTCCGAGATTTTAAAAAGAAATGGCAAAGAAAGAACGTGAAGTAAAAGTTCATCCAGAATTTGATAAATCTCTTTATGAAAATTATCAATACTTAAAACAAGAATCGCCTCAATTTGCAGCAGAATTTAAAGACGAATTGATTGCACAAATGGAAAGAATCATTGAACATCCGCTTGCTTACCCAAAGGAAGAAGCCATACCCGGAAAAAGAGGAATATACAGATATTCTGTATATAAAAAAAGCTGGAAGATTATTTATAAAGTTTTGGATTCTTCGTTGGTATTTCTAAAATTATTTCATGTTAAACAAAATCCTAAAAGAATTTATGAAGTGAAGAAATATAAATAATCTATCGGCTAATCGGCATTATCCAATTACACTGCATAGTCCTTGCAGATATTCGAGCGACCCAAGGAAGCGAGAATCAGCTGTTCATGCAGGAGGTATTACGCCTCCGACGTAGCCTTCGGAAGCCATCAGGCGTGAAGGCATTATGGAACGACCCTAGGGAGTGACATTGAGTTAAGTCTGCTAGGTTTGTGCCATCAGCACAAAGGGCGGGAGCTTTAGAACTATAGCCCCGAATGGGGCGCAATACCTCTTGGTATGGGAGCAAGCCCATACCAATGTGTTAGTAAAAAATCATCTTGCACTATACTAGAACTAAAAGGAATCTTTTATGCAACCAATCATCCGTCGAAAACCAACATTCCGCATTCCTAATTCCAGAAATGACGCTGACCGAAGTAAATCTACACGGTAAAGAAACAAGCCTGTCCAGAGCAAACAAAGCCCACCCATGAATGAACATAGGCAGCCTCTAACTTGGAGAACCCCGTCCAGGTTCAGGAAAATAGCATTTGAGGTATGGAAAATACCATCTTTAATATGAAAAAAAATGCAAATTGAAGAGAAAGGAACATCAATAGACAGGAAAATACTTTCAGTAATCGGGAAAATGCCATAAATAGCGAGAAAAATACCTATAATGTATCGAGAAATGCCATCTTTTATTAAGAATATATCGGCAATTACAAGGAATATACTAGAAATGACCAGAAAAATGCTATCTATAAATATGCAAATCCCTTCCGCGTTGGGAAACGCACGTAATTGGTTAGGAAAATGCTATGAATAGATGAGAAAATCCTATAAACAGTCAGGAAATTTCCGTCTACAAAAAGAAAAACCTCTCCAAAATTAAGAACTATCGGAAACGTTAAACAAAATAACCAAACATCGGTGTCCATCGGTGGTAATCTTTTAAAAATTAACGCAAATCGATAGACTTACTTCTTCTTCTTCACAATAATCTTACCATTTTCCCAGTGCCCGCTGATGACAGTGCCGTCACTTTGGATGAGTCTTCCGTTGCCGTCGAGTTTTCCGTTGTGGAATTCTCCGATGTAGACTCTTTCACCGGGAAGAAGGATTGTGCCTTTTCCTTCCGGGATCATTTCTCCGTTGCTTAAGTGGATGTCTCCTTTGTAAAGGGATTGGTCTCTTGTGAAGAAGATTCCGTGTTTACCGTCGGGCTCTCCTTTTACAAATTGTCCTGCGAAATAGGAGCCATCGCTAAAAAAATACGCGCCTTGACCATCGGGTTGATTGTGCTTAAAATAACCGGCATAATGCGCGCTGTAGTGTTCCAATTTTTCATCCGAGAAGTTGGTTAATGTCCCGTATCCGTAAAACTCTCCATCTATAAAACTTCCTTCATACTTTGCCTTTACGGAATACATAAAGTATTCTCCTTTGCCTTGCTTTTTTCCGTTCTTGAACTCGCCTATATAGATGTTTTTGGGATCCTTTGGATTTTGTGGGGCATATACATATTTGCCTTTCCCATCTTTACAATCCCCGGTTACGCAACAATTCTCGCAGGTCTCAGTTATAAAATATCTCGCTGCTCCATAGCTGATTAAGATGGCAAGACTACCGGTTAGAATTGCATACATCGCGATTAGCTTTCTATTCTTTTTGAAAGACTCTGATTTTTGTTCTTCTACTCGTGAAACAATGGATTCAATTGCGTCTGCCATTTCCTTACAGGAAGAGTAACGATTGGCTTTGTCTTTCTCGCAGGCTTTACGGATAATTACCTGTAACTCATCGAGATTCATCTCTTCTTTGTTAATTCTTTTGAGATCGTCTTTTGTTAATCTTGCTTTTAGGTCGGGGATACTTGCAGTTAAATGCATTTCTGCCAATTTGTCTTTGTCTAAGGATTCAAAAGGCAGGCTACAAGTAAGCATTTCAAAGAATAAAATTCCAAGCGAATAAATATCAGATCTCTGGTCTATATCTTTTGAATTTTCTATTTGCTCTGGACTCATATAGTCTAGAGTTCCACCTTTTTCGATTGTGTTTTTCTTTTGTGTTTTATCAATTGCAATTCCGAAGTCACTGATAAATACATCATTCGATTCACGTAGAATTATATTATGCGGTTTAATATCTCTATGTGCTAGCAAGTTTTTAGAGTGAGCAAAGTCGAGAGCAAGGAGAAGTTTTATCATAGACTTGCACACAGTCAGACTTGGCATTTTTTTATGATGAGCATTCAAATCAGAAAGGACTTTTTCGAGTGAGCCTTTTTCTCCGAATTCCATTATGAAAAAAGGTCTGCCTTCTGCCTTTCCATAATCGACCATTTCTACTATATTGGGATGTTTGATATTAGCCGCTATTTGCGCTTCTTTCAAAAAGTTATCAACGAGTGTGTCGTCTAACGCTAGGCTAGCATTTAATAGCTTAATCACGACTTTTCGATTTAGAGATACTTGTATGCCTAGAAATATTGATCCCATCCCACCCTGTCCAATTTTTTCTATGTGAGTGAACTTTGGTTCTAGTGTTCGTTGTAGAAATTCTAAATCTTGATCTACATCTGAAATGGCATCAGGCATTTTATTGCCGCAAGAAAAACAAAACTTTGCATTAGGTGTTAACTGGGTATTACATTTAGGACAATTGCTCATTAGAACTTTTTATTTATCTAGGAATGTTGAGTCAAGAGTTTTGAAAAGTAAAACAGATTTTTCGTATTCAGTTAATTTATTCTTTCAAAGATTTTAAACTATGCTATTGTAAAAAAATGAGCAATGATTTTGTTAAATCTCTACTTATTGTAGAGGACGATAGTGTAATAGCTTCAGCCCACAGAAAGCTTCTGGAAGACAATGGATATGAAGTCTTAATTGCTGAATCTGGTGAAAAAGCTATCGAGAAAATACAGTCGGACACTTTCGATTTAATTCTAATGGATATTGATTTAGGTCCCGGCATTGATGGAACGGAAACTGCTAGAAAGATTTTGAATCTAATTGAAATTCCTATCGTATTTTTGACTTCCCACTCAGAAAAGGAATTAGTCGAGAAGGTAAGAAATATTACTCGCTACGGATATGTAATCAAGAATTCAGGCAAATTCGTATTACTATCTTCTATCGAAATGGCTTTCGAGTTATTTGAAGTGCATACGAAAACCCGTCAAAAAGAAGAAATGTTTCAAATGATTGCCGAAAATACCCTCGATCTCATTGCTTTGCATGATTTAGATGGAAAGTATATATACTTAAGTCCTTCCGTAGAAAGAATTCTTGGTTATAAGCCAGAAGAGCTAATCGGTGTTAGCCCTTATACGTTGTTTCATTCGGACGATATGATGAGAATTCAAAATGAATCCCATGAAAAAGTAAAAAAAGGCGATGACGGTATGTATATTAGCTATAGAATCCTTGCAAAGAATGGCGACTATGTCTGGCTAGAGACTATTACAAAATCAATCTGGAATTTAGAAAAGACAAAGGTCATTCAATTGCAGACAGTCTCTAGAGATATTACTAATAGGGTAATAAAGAATAGCCGCGAAAAAGAATTGGAACAAAAAGTAAAAGAAAGCGAAGAACGTTATCGCTCTATGGTAGAATCTTCGCTTGAAGCTATTTTTGTTCACAGAGATTTCAAATTCATCTACGCAAATGCAGCAGGTCTAAAATTGGCAGGGGCAAATACATTTGAAGACTTGAAAGGAAAAAATATATTCGATTTTGTTCATCCACAGTATCAGGATCAAGTTCATGATCGGGTTGGAGATCTCTATACGAAAAAAGAGAATGCTCCAATTTTAGAAGAAAGATTTATTCGATTGGATAAATCTATCATTGATGTGGAGATTTCCGCGAATCCAATAGAGTTTAATGGGTCTTTTGCTGTCCTAGTCATTGCAAGAGATATTACAGAAAGAAAAAATCACGAGAAAGAAATTAGAAATGTAGAATTTAGATTTCAAGCTTTAATAGAGAATCTAGATGTAGGTGTAATGGTTCAGGATTCAAATTCTAAAATATTAGTGAATAACCCTGCTGCTGAGCGGCTTCTTGGATTATCCTCAGATCAAATGAGAGGGAAGACATCTTTTGATAAAGATTGGAATGTGATTCATGAAGACGGAACAGATTTTCCAGGTGAGACACATCCTGTCCCTGTTTGTATTCGAACAGGAAAGCCTGTTACAGATGTCATAATGGGTGTTTATAGACCGGATACACGCGATAGAGTATGGCTATTAGTCAACGCAAAACCAGAATTAGACGCTGAAAATCAAATAAAGCAAGTAGTATGTACCTTTCAAGATATGACTAAAAGTCGTTCAAATGATCGATTGCTTCAAGAAAAAGAAGAAAGGCTTAGGCTTGCATTCATGGCAGGTAACCAGGGACTGTTTGACCTTGATATAAAAACAGGAAAGACAAAGGTAAATAGCTCTTATGCGCAAATGCTTGGATTTGATTTTGAAGACTTTGAAGAGACGAATCTAAATTGGAGGAATCGGCTACACGAAGATGATAGGGATGCAACTTACAAGGTTTATACTGATTATGTGCAAGGGAAACGAAAAGATTACAGTGTTGAATTTAGGCAACGAACAAAAGATGGTTTTTGGAAATGGATTTTGTCGCAGGGTAGGATTGCAGAATGGGATAGCGATGGTAATCCTACAAGAATGCTTGGGACTCATACAGATATTACTGAAAAGAAACATTTCGAGTTTTTGCAAATTGCTCGCAATCATGTTTTAGATGCAATGATTGCAAAGAAAAATCTTTATCTAATACTAGAAGAAATTGTTCGTGAAATTGAATCTATTCATCCAGAAATGAAGGCATCTATTTTACTTTTGGACTCGGAAGGAAAATTAAGAAAAGGAGCGGCTCCGAGTTTGCCTGATTTTTACAATGAAGCTATTGAAGGAATTCAATCGGGATTTGGAGTAGGTTCCTGTGGCACTGCTGCGGCTACTGGTGATTTGGTGATTGTTGCAGATATTCAAACTCATGCTTATTGGAAAAATTATATCCAGCTTGCAGAGAAAGCCAACTTAAGAGCCTGTTGGTCGTTCCCATTCAAAGATGATTCAGGTAATGTACTTGGAACCTTTGCGGCTTACTACAATTTGCCTAAGCTACCAAATCGCTCAGAATTTGATATTATATTGGAATTTTCTCGTATTACCGGTCTTGCAGTTCAGAATCACAAAACCGAAATAGAAAGAATGAAAGCCGAGGAGGAAGTAAAATCTCTTCTCATCGAAAAGGAGATATTATTAAAAGAAGTCCATCACCGAATAAAGAATAATATGGCGTCCATTTCCAGCCTTCTTAGTTTGCAAGCGGATTATGTAAATAATCCACAAGTAACTAAATCTCTAGAAGAAGCAAAGAATAGAATTTTAAGTATGATGTTAATTTATGATAAATTATTTAAGTCAACCGATTATAAGAATATTTCTCTTCAGGAATATCTTCATGACTTACTCGATCAAGTTATGCTTTCCTTTCCAAGCCCAGCAAAAATTAAAATCGAAAAACACATCGAGAATATTAGTCTGAATTCAAAATCTGTTTTTTCAGTGGGCATCATCATCAATGAGTTAATCACGAACGCTTTCAAGTATGCCTTTCCGGAAAAAAAGGAAGGAACTATCATAGTCTGTGTGAAAAAATTAGAAGGGGGTAATCTAGAATTAACCGTAAGTGACAATGGGGTCGGTTTATCAAAAGAATTCTCTATCCAAGATACGAAAGGATTTGGTCTTACTTTGATTAAGATGCTCACTCAAAAAAAAGGAAACAGCTTTGAGATTATACCCTGGACCGGTACGAAATTTAGAGTAGTTATTTCTGTGTGAGTTATTTCTTGATTTACAACGGATGGCATAAAGAAAAAGTTTTTAAGATGAAGAAATTTTTACTTATTTTGGGTCTATTATTATCCCTATCGTGTAAAGAAGAGTTTACCGCGCCTTATCTTTTTCTTGAATTGAAAGATTTAGGTGGCAAGGTGCATAAGATTCAAGATTATAAAGGAAGAATTCTAATTTTAGACTTCTGGGCAAGTTGGTGTGAGCCATGTCGAAAAGCGGCACCCGTAATCGAACTTCTACATGAAAAATCAAATCCCGACAATTTTGTATTCCTGGGTGTGAATACAGATCATGGTTTAACGAATGAAGAGATCAGAAATATTGCGGAAGAATTTGGAATTAAATATGAGAGTCTTTTAGATCCGGACTTAAAGTTAGCAGGCGAGTTAGCAGTGGAGGGGCAGCCAGCTCTGTTTGTATTCGATAGAACGGGTAAGAATATCTACCACCAATACGGTGTAAATGCAGAGGACGCTCATGACTTATTGAAAAAAATGTCTGAGTGGGAAAAATAGACCCGTTTTTCACTAGACGAATTCACCTTGCATTAAATCCTTTTATTAGTTGCGGGCTTGTATGGTAAAATTTGCCACAAGGCACACAGGTGTTCTTTTGGTTGGTATTCTACATGCCCTTTTCAAATAAACAAAGGATAACCTTATATCATGAAATTTACAACATTTGATAACCAAAGAATCGTTCTGGCATCGGGAATTAGAACTCCGATCGGTCAAGCAGGCAAGTCACTTGCAGATATTCCTTCTGCAGAATTGGGCTACAGAGTAACCGAAGAAATTTTTTCTCGTAGTAAAGTATCTAAAACAGAAGTAGATGGAGTTGTTGCTGGTGAAATTAGTCAAAGTGTATATACTCCAAACGTTGCACGTGTAATTTCTGTTCGTGCAGGAATTCCTTTAGAGGCAACTGCCCTTACCGTGGCGAACAATTGCGTTTCTGGCTTGGAAGCAGTCCTCGATGCAGCTAGAAGAATTATGCTAGGCGAAGGAAAATTCTACTTAGCCCTTGGACTTGAATCTATGTCACAAGGTGCATTCATTGTAGAAGGTGCAAAATCAGTTACTAAACTAGATACAGTTGATAAATTGATGAAGAATTGGGGTGAAGCACAGGCTCTTGGTGTAAAAGTAATTGATTCTATTGATGAAGGATTAAATGACCCAATTCGTAAAATCAATATGGCTATGACTGGTGAGGTTGTTGCACAACGTTACGGTCTTAAAAAAGCAGAGTTAGATGATTATGCCTACCGTTCTTACAAAAAAGCACTCGATTCTATTAAAGCTGGCAACTATCGTCCATACCAAATGCCAGTTAAATTAACGGACGGAACACTCCTTGAAGATGACGAATTCATTATGTCCAAAACTGGAATGGTAGAAAACCCTGCTCGTTTTGGAAAGGCTGGAGCAATCTTTGATTCTAAATTCATGAGCATCAAAGAGTTCTATGAAAAATATGGCGAATGGATTGGTAAACCTTTCGTTGATGGCGAAACAGAAGCTGCGGTTACTCTATTTAATGCTTGCCCTCGTTCCGATGGAGCATCAGCTATGTTTGTTACCACAGAAAAAGAAGCAGCTAGACTAGGTCTTGATGTGCAAGCTGTGATTACCGGTTGGGGAATGTATGGAGTTGACCCTTCTATCATGGGCGTTGGTATGGCTTGGTCTATGAACAAAGCAATCAAATCTGCTGGTCTAGATTTTAAAGATATTGATAATTTTGAAATTCATGAAGCTTTTGCTGCTACTGCAATGGGAACTATGAGAGAAATCAAAAAGTCATGGGGCTTTGATTTAGAAGCTGTAGACAAAGAAGGTGGACGTGTAAATCCAAACGGTGGAACACTCGCTCTTGGTCATCCACTTGGAGCCACAGGACTACGCGTGCTACTCAATCAAATCATGAACTTTAAACTCAACCCAAGTGCAAAACGCTCTGTAAACTGTATTTGTGCAGGTGGTGGTGTAGCGGGCTCTATTCTTTTAGAAAGACCTTAATTACCCACCCGTAGAGACGCACGGCCGTGCGTCTCTACTACAAACACAACAACGTATGACTGAAATCTTATTTCTAGAAGACAAAATTATTCAGGAAGAAGATCTCAGTCTTTCTCTTTTAGATATTTCCTTAAAAAATCAAATTCCTCATATTCATGCCTGCGGCGGAAATGCCAGGTGCTCTACCTGTCGTGTTATCGTTCTTGAAAATCTACAAAATGTAAAACCCAGAAATGAAGCAGAATCTAAATTAGCCGCTACCAAAGGATTTGAGGATAATATCCGTCTTGCCTGTCAAACTCGAATTACAGGAGATATCAAACTTCGTCGTCTGGTTATTGACAAAGAAGATATTGATATAGCTATTTCTGAAAAAGGCGAGACAACAGGACGCGAAAAAAAAGTAGCAGTTCTTTTTAGCGATATACGAGGATTTACCACATTTTCGGAAAAGGCATTGCCATACGATTCCATTCATATACTAAATCGCTATTTTAATCGAATGGGGCTTGCTGTTTTAGACAATAACGGATACATAGACAAATACATTGGTGATGGGCTAATGGCAATCTTTGGCTTAAAAGAAGAGAATCCTGTCGATGTTTGTTTGCAAGCAATCAAGGCTGGTGTGCAAATGATCGATTCTCTTCAAGATTTGAATCACTATTTAAAATCTCACTTTGATTTAGAATTTAAAATTGGAATTGGAATTCACTACGGAAATGCCATTCTTGGCGAATTAGGTCATCGCAGTAAACGACAATTTACCGCCATTGGTGACACGGTCAATATGGCTAGTAGAATCGAGTCTACGACTAAAAAGGCAGGAGCTCCCTTTTTGGTTTCAAGCGATGTATATGAGATTGTAAAGTCCTGTGTAAATCGAGGACGTATATTCGATACAAAACTTAAAGGTAAAACTGGTCTTTATCGACTCTATGAAATTAACTCTCTGAAAGCAAAACATCGATTAGCCGCGGATGTATTGAATGAACTTCTGAATCAAGCAATGAGCATAGAAGAAGCTCCCAAGTTCTTACGATTAGCATTTCATGATGCCGGTAATTTTGATGTAGTTACGAATACAGGTGGGGCTAATGGCTCTCTCCGTTTTGAATTAGAAAGAGAAGAAAATCTCACACTTAAACCCTATTTTGAAAAGCTAGAGTTTGTAAAAAAAGAAATGGAGCAAAATGGATTTCTTATTTCTTATGCAGATATAATTTCATTTGCTGGAGCTGTTGCTGTTTATAAAACAGGTGGACCTAAGATTTACTTAAAAACAGGACGCGTTGATGCAATGAATGCTGGAAATAGAATGCATTTTCTGTCATCTGATATAACGATTCGCGAATTGTTGGATCGGTTTTCTCATATGGGCATGGGAGCTCGTGATTTAGTGATTCTTTCTGGTGCTCATACGATTGGAATGGCAAATGGTAAACCTCTCACAGGTGATATGTATAAATTTTCAAATTCCTATTATAAGAATCTTGTAGAGTTTTGTAATGGCGCTCGAAAGGAAAGTCTTGGCATTTTAAATTCCGATGTAGCCTTGCTTGATACTTATGAAACAAAGACTCTTGTCGAATTATACGCAAGAGATGAAATAAGTTTTTTCAGCGATTTTGTAGAAGCATATCAAAAATTATCCTATTTGGGACAATCACCCGTCTAAAGCTAGAAGAATCATAGTGCCACAGTTCAATAAATTATAGAAGACAGTAAAATAGATTTTTTTAAAAAATTAACTTGAAGTTTTAACTAAAATTTATTTTTGTGGGTTAATCTTTTTGTGATTCTAATAAATAAACAGTAATCAGGAGTAGTTACAAATATGGCGAATAATCTCGCAGAACTATACAGGGAAGTGGCTGAGAAGTATGGCTCATTGCCAGCATTCTTTTCTAAAGATGAAAAGAAACAATATCAGTCAACAAATTACAAAGACCTCTATGAAATGGGTCTTGGCTTAGGGGAGGCTCTCATTGATTTAGGAGTCAAGGCAAGAGATAAAGTTGGTTTTATTGCAGACCATCGTTTAGAGTGGGTCATCGTTGACGCTGGAATTCTAATGACAGGTGCAGCAGACGTTCCAAGAGGAACAGATGTAACAGAGACAGAATTAGAATACATTCTAATTCACTCAGAAGCCAAAGTCTTATTCGTAGAAAATGATAAGGTTCTTGAAAAGTTTAATAAAGTAAAATCTAAGACCTCTGTTAAGACGGTAATTATGATTGATCCTAAAGCTAAAGGTGCCGCTGGTGTTCTAAAACTTTATGAATTAATCGAGAAGGGGAATAAACTTAGAATTTCTGGAACAAAGAAAGTCGAAGCTCGAATTGCTGACATCAAGCCGGACGATTTATTTACTTTGATTTATACATCCGGGACTACCGGTGCACCTAAAGGCGTAATGCTTATGCACTCGAACATGATGCATCAAGTGATTGATGTTGTTCCAACACTTGAGATTAGTTCAAAAGATAGAGTTCTTTCGATTTTACCTGTATGGCATATTTTCGAGCGTGTATTTATGTATGCAGCGATTAGCACAGGGGCTTCCACCTATTTTACTAACGTAAGAGATATGAGAGAGGATTTTGGAAAAGCTAAGCCAACTTTCATGGGTTCTGCTCCGAGACTATGGGAGAGCATTTATCTAGGAATTTTCAATCGAGTAAATGATCCAAAGCAAACTCCTCCAGCTAGAAAAGCAATTTTTAATACCGCATATTTCTTCTCGAAACATTTCCATGCATCGATTCGTTTCTTGCAAGGCAATGAAGTTGATTATGAAGGAAGAAATGCAATCGTATCTTTGTTTACTGGAATTAAATCAATCTTCGTAGCAATCCTTACTTTCCTTCCTTATTTGCTATTTGATGCAATTGCACTATCAAAAATTCGCTTGGCGACAGGTGGACAACTTAGAGCAACTTGTTCTGGGGGTGGAGCTTTACAAAAACATGTGGATGCATTCTTCAATGATATCGGGATTAAAGTGATTGAAGGTTATGGAATGACAGAGACTTCTCCTGTTATTTCTGCTCGTAGCTTTAAGCATTTAGTAATGGGGTCCGTTGGAAAAGTAGCTCCTAAGTCTGAGCTTCAAATTCGTGATTTTAATGGTGCAGTTCTAACTCATGTAAAATTAGATGGAAGCATTGAAGGCAAACGTGGGGCTAAAGGGATTGTGCATGTTAGAGGTCCTCAAGTAATGAAAGGATACTATAAAAACCAAGAAGCCACAGACAAAGCATTGAAAGATGGTTGGATGGATACCGGTGACTTGGGAATGATTAACTTCAAGGATACACTTACTCTTACAGGACGTGCTAAAGATACTGTTGTATTACTTGGTGGTGAAAACGTTGAGCCGGTCCCAATCGAGAATAAACTCACAGAGTCTGCTTATATAAATCAAGTTATGGTAGTCGGTCAAGATCAAAAGAATTTAGGAGCAATTATAGTTCCAGATTTTGAAAAATTAAAAGCTTGGGCGAAAGATAATGGAATCTCTGAGCTAGATGATAAATCACTCGTTGCGAATCCGAAAATCCAGGATTTGTATAAGAAAGAAATTAAGGAGTTAAACAGTGCAAAGAGTGGATTCAAATCCTTCGAGCAAGTTACTCCTTTCTTTTTGATTACAAAACCATTTGAAGTGGGAGATGAAATGACTAATCTCATGAAACTCAAGCGTCATGTGATCACAGAAAAATACAAAGATCAGATTAAGAAACTTTATTTATAAGCATCTCCAGTAGGAGTTGTAGAAAGGTTTTGCCACAGAGGCACTGAGACACAGAGAGTAGGAGATATACAATTTCTCCTTAGAATAGAAAACGATATTCTTTGTGTCTTTGAACTCTGTGGCAAAAATATTCAGTAACAATTGAAATTAAATCCAGAACAAGAATCAGCAGTAAGACATGTAGAAGGTCCACTTCTTATATTTGCAGGTGCCGGCTCAGGTAAAACACGCGTCATTACCAATCGCATTGTTTATTTAATCCAAAAAAAGAAAATAGATCCAAAGCATATAGTAGCGCTTTCTTTTACAAATAAAAGCTCTAAGGAAATGAGAGAGCGTGTAAGAAAGTCTCTCATAAAAAAAGAGGGCAGAGGACTAACGCTTTCTACATTTCATTCTCTCGGCTTAAACATATTAAAAAAATACATCGACCGTTTAGGGTTTCACATGCCCTTTATGCTTCAGACTCCCGGTGATTTGGAGTCACTTCTAATTGATTCACTAAAGCAAAGAAAAATAGATCCAAAGTTATTTCCGCCTAAATTAATCTTATCACATATAAGTAGGCTTAAAAATATGGGAGCGGATTACAAGAGAAGCCTCGAAACTTCGGGAAAGGAAATTGATCTAATTGTCTTAGATATATTCGATGAATATGTGCAAATTCTAAAGAATATGAATTCGGTGGACTTCGATGATTTAATCTTACTTCCAATGAAAATTCTGAGAGATTTTCCAGAAGTAAAAGAACACTATCATAAAAAACATAAATTCTATATGATTGATGAATTTCAAGATACCAATCAGGTTCAATATGAATTCATTAAGCTGTTATTAAATGATAAAAACAATATTTGCGTCGTAGGGGATGACGATCAAAGTATTTATGGATTTAGAGGGTCTAATGTCAATTTGATTCTAGACTTTGAAAAAGACTTTAAGAATACGAAAGTCGTGCGGTTACTCCAAAATTACCGCTCTTCTATGAATATTTTAAATGCCGCTAATTCTCTGATAAAAAATAATACTTCACGAAGAGAGAAAAAACTCTGGTCAGAGATTCATCACTTAGATAGACCTCTTTATGTTGAAAGGCAAAACGAAAAAGATGAAGCGATATTCGTAGTAGATGAAATTCAAAACGAGCTTATCAAAGAGCATCGTCAGGGCTCGGAAATAGCAATTCTTTTTAGAACCAATTATCAATCCCGTCCTTTTGAAGAAGAACTTAGATTAAGAGGGGTTCCATATAAACTCATTGGAGCGTATAATTTCTTTGATAGAAAAGAAGTAAAAGATCTTGTCGCCTATATACGAGTAATCGCAAATCCAAAGGATGAAATTTCACTCCTAAGAATTCTAAATTATCCAAAACGTGGAATCGGGCAAACATCCATTGGTAAGATTCAGCAAAAATCAGTAGATGCTAGTATGTCAGTAATGGATGTGCTTCATAAGATTTGTGAAGAGCCTGAGTTTATTCCCGAAATTAAACGTGCGTCCGCTGCTTTGATCTATGAATTTTTAGATTTACTTCATAGGTATAGATCTGAATTTTATACAGCCAATAAGATGACAGAAGTGCTCCGCAAATTCATCAAAGAAATCGGATTTGAAAAAGAAATATCGACGGAAGAAACAGATGAGAAGGTGATGAAAGCTCGTATGCTAAACCTTTCCGAGTTAGCCAATATGATGTCTTATTTTGAAGAGGAGTGGGATTCAGAGGGAAAGCCAACCTTATTTGATTTTATTGCTAGACTTTCTCTTTTGACAAATGACGATGATTCTAATGAGAAAGATGCAAGGGACAACCGAGTGCAACTGATGACAATGCATCTATCTAAGGGATTAGAGTTTGAAGTAGTATTTCTCGTTGGGATTGAAGAAGGAATTATTCCTAATTCTAGAGTAATTGATGAAGGACAAACGGTAGATGAAGAGAGAAGACTTTTCTATGTTGGTATGACTCGTGCGCGCCGAAAATTATTCATGACAGGTGCCAGTGAAAGAAAAAAATATGGAGAGTCAATGCCATGCCAACCCTCTCGTTTCTTGGATGAAATTTCTAGAGATTATTTGGATGTTCAGTCTATGCGCGAGACTACAACACCAGAAAATTTCTTAGAGGAATTGGAGAGATTAAAATCGTCGTAGTGATGTTAATTATCAAGACCAATGAGTGAGAGTAAGCAGTGAATTACCAAATAATATATAATGATTGATCGAATACAAAAAAGAATCCTTAGATTATACATAGATTTAAAAGATAAATGGGAAATTTTCCAATTTCGTTTTTTGAAATCTAAATGGAATGTTACGATTTTCATCGCATTCTTATTGTTAAGTGTTACTTTGTTTATCGTGAATAATTTCTACGCGTATTATGTAAGAAAGAATTATGTAAATATTTATCAGGTTAAGTCTTCGATTGTTACTTTCATTCGAAAGAATTTATCGAAGGCGGTAGAGATTGGGATCGCTGATTTTTCTTCCCTACAGGGAATTATCTTTGAAGACATTAAGATTTCGCAGGAAGAAGATTTTTCTAGTAATAAGCTTTTATTTACAAGTAAGCGAATCGATGTTAGGCTCACCTCTCTTTTCTCAAAGGCGATTGTTCCTGAAAAAATTGTAATCTATAGTGCAAAGCTAACACTCGATATCGATGATCCGATGAATGTGAGTGTATTAAAGCATATTCACGAATTAAATCTTCCCGATATTTACTTTGATAATCTAGAAATTCAGCTTAGAGCAAATAATCAGGATTTATTACGAAGCACTAGACCAATTCATGTTTCCATTCTAAGAAGGAACCAATTTTTAGAAATTTCTTTTAATGATAACAAGTTTTTAGGAATACTTGCCGGTAGCCTCAAAGGAAGTGGTAAAATTAATTTAGAGACTACCGAGAATTCATTAAGAATTGACTTCTCTGATGAAGACTTAGAGAATATGTCTGGCATTTCAAAGATTTTACTCAATCTTACACCTGAGTCGGGACTTGCTGACGGCTTCATTTCAATGAATAAAACACAGGATGATTTTAGTATTGATGGCAATTTGAATTTCAGAAAGTTCAGTGGAGATTTTTTCCCTATCTCAAATATCAAGGCAAATGATTTTACTATCAATGCAAAATTTTCGTATCTAAAAGAATTTATCGATCCAAAGACCTCTGAATCCTATTTTAAAAGAAAAATATCGAGTCCTGAATTTTTCTACGACGAACAGGTTCATACTCCAACGAATAATTTACGTAAGACTACAATTTCAATTCGAGTGGATAATTTTAATAAGCTGCTAGACCGGTTAGTGCTAGAAGAAGATGTTACTGTTAAAGGTAATATGCAACTCAATATGAGACTAGAAGAAACTGGAAGGCTTGCTGACTGGATTTGGATTGATGGAAATGGAAGTCTAAATGACTTAGAATTTCAAAGTAACACTCCCTCTATGCGACTAACTGATACTAGCCTTAAATTTAATTGGAGTCAAAATGAATTGCATACCGATTTAAAGGGTAAGCTATTTGATAAAGACTTTAATGCTGCAATGAACGGAGCTATTTCCTTTACTAAGGCAGCAAAGGAAGCTCCCGTTTCTTCTACTATATCCAATCTAAAGTTAAATGTAAATTTAGACTCACTCATTCTGAAAAGTTTTCAGTCTATTTATGATTCTATTGCCGCGAAAGTCAGTAGTGATATAAAAGAGCGACAAGAAAAAATGTTGCCTGAAACTTTCTTTGTTCAATCAGCAATACACAAAGTTTTTTTAGAAAAAGCAAATGTAAAAGCAAATATGAAAATTGGCGAAGTAAAATATAGACCTGATTCCCACTCACAGGGAAGCTACAATCTTGATTTAAAAATTGAATCCGGTGCTGGCAATTTAGTATTAACCGGAGGAATTGTTGATAAAAAAGAAAACGAATTAAACTTAAATTTTTATTATGATAGAAAAGTTCCTGCCGTTGATTTTAGAACTCGCATCTCTTCCCTTGTTTGGCTAGACGAGACATTCGATCTTTGCGATAGCAGTATTTACACTGACATTATTAATTTTAATATGTCCTTTGTTTCAGGGGGAAATAATTTCTCTGATTTACTGGTGAATCGAAGTATAGCAGGGGAATTAAATCTTATTGGAAACAGTTTTATTCGAACAAATCCAGGGGATAATGTTAATTTGTCTGAAATGTTTCAGGGACAAAATAATTTGGATATCAGTCTTGGTTTCAATGCCTATTCTCAGGAAGGGTTTATCAGAAATATTGAAGTTAAAAGTAAAGAATTGGACTTGCGAGGAAATGCGAGTCTTGTTCGGTCCGATGTGAATTATATTTTCTATGGGCAATTAAAAAATAAACCGCAAAACATAGCGTTTACAAAAACAGGTGCATCATGTCAAAAATCAAAAAAATAATAATATTATTAATAACCTTAGCATTTTTTCTTAAATGTAGCAATGGAGATTCTAAAAAACCAGCATTTGAATTGTATGACACAAGAGAGTTAATCGGAACATGGAAGATTGTCCCTTCTTACAATGCAAAGATTCTATTTGAAAAAAATGATAAGACTTTTCTTATAAAAGAAAAAGATAGAATGCAGATTTATGCATTGGAAGATGTAAGAGGTCTTCGCTTGCAGTATAGAATGGAAGATGACAGTCCCTTCGCATACTTTCTATTTGCCGAGAAAACCAAAAACATCTGGGGCGGAATTCTAGATAATAAAGTCGTTCGTATCGTTAAAGAAGAGCAGATTCCCGAATCAATTTTAGAATAGCAGTGGACGCATTTTTTCCAGCGTTTCCGTCACCTAAACTCGCCTTTACTGCTTTGATTTGGCGTGTCATTTCTTCTCGGTAATTTGTATCTTCTAGAATTTGCTTTGCTTCGGCAAATATTGTTTCTCCGGTAACTTCTTTTTGTAAGAATTCTTTGCAAATTCTTTTTCCAGCTAGAATATTAACTAATCCGATGTCTGTTGCTCTTACGATTCTTAATCCAATTTGATAGGTAATAAATCCAAGTTTATAAACAATAATCATTGGCTTTTCAAAGTAGGTGACTTCGAGTGTGGCTGTTCCGGATGAAAGAATTACTAAGTCAGAGGCTTCTAAGCATTTGGCGGAGTTGTCAAAGAAATACTTTATTTTTATGTTTGCTTCTTTTTCGAATTGGCTTAATTTTTCTAGGATAACTGTCTCTTGTGATTTATTAATATTGGGTAGGATAAACTGCACTTTTTTGTTCTGACTATCCATTCTTTTTTGAATTAATACTGCACTGTCAAGAATTGGGTCTATGAGTCTAGAAATTTCGCCTGCCCTTGATCCCGGCATGAGACAAACAGTCGTTACCCCTTTCTCTAAGTCAATTGGCTTTTCGGTGAGAATCTTTTCCTTCATACGACTGCTTAAAGGATGACCGACAAATTCACAGTTTACATTGTATTCGTCGTAGATTTTCTTTTCGAATGGAAATAGAACGAGCATTAAGTCTACAAATTTTTGAATACGAAAGATTCTATTAAATCTCCAAGCCCAAATTTGCGGGGAGACGTAGAATATAATTTTAATTCCTTTTTCTCTGAGTTTTTCAGCAAGGTGTAAATTAAACCCCGGATAGTCTATAAGCACCGCATAATGCACATTTTGCTCTACTGCTTTTTGAACTAGGTCTTTTGCTATTCTTTTTAATTGATGGTAACGAGTGATAATTCCAGTAAATCCGATTACACTCAATGATTCCATATCATGTAAAGATTTAAATCCAAGCTTTTCCATTTCATTTCCACCGATACCGGTAAATGAAAAGTTGCCCCCGGTCTTTCTGAGTTCCTGAATTAAATCAGCACCGAGCAAGTCACCGGAAGGCTCCCCGCATACAATTAGAATTTTCTCTTCTATCTGAGGTAATTTAGGCGTAACCTCTTGAATCACCGTCTTCGCTATTACTTTCTTCTTAGAAACGGTTGTTGACTTCTTGGATGTTGTCTTTTTAGAGATTGTTTTCTTTGTTCTTGTATTAGATTTTTTTTTCTGCATTGTATTTATTGCTCTCAGGACCTGAATAGCTGATGAAATTTATTTTGAGTTTGTTTGCTTCTTCTATGAATTGCTTTGGACTTACTACGATTGTTTCGCTCGCACGAATAGCGATTGTGTCACAACCGGAGGCGTGCATATTTTGGAGAGTCTCGATACCGATAGTAGGTAGATCAAATCGATCGTCTTGTCCGCGTTTTGTGCTTTTACAGACTACGGCTCCTTTTTTTCTAGAAAGTAATCCACCGCGTTTAATGGTTTCATCCGTTCCTTCAATTGCTTCTAGCGCCAACACCATCTTTTGCGTTACAATGACAGTCTGACCAACATCGAGTGTAGCCAGTTGATGCGCAATGTTCATTCCGAATTCTATATCGCCTAACTTATCTTTAGAGAGTTTCGCTTTCGTATAACGTCCTTCTGGAAGTAAAAGTGTTTTCAGATAAGTTTTCTGAGATAGAATTGTGATTTTTTCCTTGTCAAATTCTTTTGCGGCTGTTTCAAAGAATGTATAGTCATTTTGATTAAGCATTTTTGCCAGTAGTGTGATTGTTTTTAGATCATAGCGATAGGTTTTTAGAATGATATCTTTTTTTACTTTGCCTAGAAGTAAAATTCTATCTACATTGTTTTTTTTGCAAAGCTTAAATATCTTTCCGATTTGTGTGATATAGACAGGAATAGTTCGACTTGCAAATTCTCCTGCATAAAAATCAGATTCTGTAATCGAGAAGAACAATGGATCTTCTCCTTGTGCTAACGCTTCGCGCATAGCTATATGCGGCAAATCACCAGCACCCGCAATGATTGCTAATCTTGCCAATGTTTATTTATCTGTAGACGGTGCAGGACTTGTTGTTGCTGCCGGAGTCGGTGTCGTAGTAGTCGCAGGCGTTGTAGAAGGAGTGGTCACACTTGCCGAGTTTTCTCCACCTCCGCTTTTTTTGTAGTCTGTTACATAAAATCCGCTACCCTTAAAAATAATTCCAGTTCCACCGGAAATCATTCTAGAAACTTCTCCTTTCTTTTCGCAAAGACATTCTTTTAAAGGCTCGTCTTTCATTGCTTGAAAGTGTTCAAACACTTTGTCACAGGTTTTGCATTTATAATCGTATGTTGGCATATTTGAACTCTCACTTTGTCAATTGGGATTGCTATTCCAAAATTTCCTATCTAGGGAAATACTCAAGTGGAAAAAAAATCAAGATACTGGCTTTATTTATTTTGGTTGGCTATGGATCAAGGATACTATCAATGATACTGTCTAGAATACTATTAAAGATACTCTTAAAAAATCAGGAGTATGGTTGATAGTATCTTTGATAGTGTCATTCATAGTAAAAATGAGATAAAGGGTATCTATTGCCTGTGGAAAAGAGATTTTTCTTAGAAAGGATTAACAAGATTTACAGGATGAATATTTGATAGACGACTCTTACTTGATTCTAGTCTTTTACTGAGAATTTTGTAGGATTAAGCTATTACGGGTAACGAAAATTTTGAATAGTTTTTATTTGTCTCAATTTTATCAAATTTTTTACTTTAAAAATTTAGAATAGTTTTAAAAACATATTAGAATATGAGAAATATTTTATTTGCAGGGATCGATGTTGGTTCTACGACTGTTAAGATTGCTTTGGTTCATCCTGAGAAGCAGGATTCTCTTGTTCATTTTAAGTATAGGCGGCACAATTCGGAGCAATCCAAGACTGTCCTTACATTACTAAAAGAAGCACACGAGTTTTATCCAGAAGACGAATTTAGATTGGCAATTTGCGGAAGCGGTGGTTTTGAAATAGCAAAGCTACTCCAATCTTTTTTTATTCAAGAAGTAGTGGCTAATAGCATTATCATCAAAAGATTATATCCAGAGACAAAATCTGCAATTGAACTCGGTGGACAAGATGCAAAGTTGATTTTTTTTAAGAAGGACGATTACACTGATAGTAACCTAGTGCACGATATGCGAATGAATGGAAGTTGTGCCGGTGGAACAGGTGCTTTTATCGACCAGATGGCAGAGCTTTTAAAAATTTCTACAGAGGATTTTAATGAGTATGCGCTTAAGGGAAATCGGGTTTATGATATTTCGGGAAGATGTGGAGTCTTTGCAAAGACAGATGTGCAACCATTACTAAACCAGGGAATTTCTAAAAACGATATTGCCTTATCTGTATTTCACGCCATTGCAAAACAGACTATAGGCGGTTTAGCACAGGGAATCAAAATTGAAGGACCTGTAATATTTGAAGGTGGTCCACTTACATTCAATCCGAGGCTAATAGAGGTTTTCCAAGAAAGACTTAATCTAGCAAGTGATGAAATTATTATTCCACAGCATCCAGAAGTAATTGTAGCCTTTGGTGCTGCTCTTTCTGCTCAAGATATGTTTGGAGAAAAGGATAATCTGTATAAGCCTGCCAATCTAGAAGCATTAGAAAATCGAGTATTCGATCACAAGAAAAATTTCGCGAAACTGAACTCTAATTATTTTAAAGATAGTATAGAAAGAGAAGAATTCAATAGGCGGTATAAAATTCCTGATTTTAAATCTTACTTGGATACTTACTCACCGAATGGTCGCAAGGTAATGAAAGTATACATCGGAATAGACGCTGGTTCTACAACAAGTAAATTTGTTCTTATAGATAAAGATGGAAAATTACTCGATAAGTTTTACAAAAACAATGAAGGCGATCCAATTCAAGTAATTAAAGGTGGACTTCTACAAATTTACAATTCTTACTTGGAAAAAAATATTCTCTTAAAAGTAATCGGGGCAGGCTCTACCGGTTACGGGGAAATGCTAATTCATAAAGCGTTTAACACTGATTATCACACAGTAGAAACGGTTGCACACACAAGAGCGGCTGTAATGAATTGCCCCGATGTTAGTTTCATTTTGGACATTGGTGGACAGGATATGAAGGCAATCTTTGTTCACAATGGGATTCCTACAAATTTTGTATTGAATGAAGCCTGTAGTGCGGGATGTGGCTCTTTTTTAGACACCTATTCTTCTACTTTAAAAATTCCCATTTCACAAGTTGCAGAGCTAGCGTTTAATTCCAATTATCCGTCCGTGCTTGGCTCTAGGTGCACTGTATTTATGAATTCATCTATCATCACAGAACAAAAGAATGGTAAGTCAGTAGAAGACATATTTGCCGGTCTATGTAAATCTATTATAGAAAACGCACTGACAAAAGTATTACGTATTTCTAATATAGACTTATTGGGAAATAGAATTGTTGTTCAGGGTGGAACCTTTAAAAATGATGCAATCCTGAGAGCCTTTCAATTATTGACTGAAAAAGAGGTCATTCGTCCCGATCATCCGGGGGAAATGGGAGCGATTGGTATTGCCATTCTAACAAAAGAAAAGATTGAAAAGGATATACAGGCAAATGGAAGTTATTCTCCGACTTTTATTTCCTGGGAAGATTTAGAAAAATTTGAGTATAGCAAAATGCCTTCTGTTGTTTGTAAATTTTGCTCTAATTCATGCAATCGCTCCGTTGTTGAATTTTCCAATCATAGTTATTATGTAACTGGAAACAGATGTGAGAAAGGAGAAATTTTAGAAGACCCAAAAAATCCAGAAGTAAAAGAAAAGATTAAAGCTATAAACACAAAACAAAAATCGAAACCGGATATGCTAAGTTTTAGAGAAAAACTTTTAGTATCGGAGTTTCCTATTTCCATTGTGGATACGCCAAAGAATCAAACGATTGGAATTCCAAAAACATTGGAGTTTTACAATAGTTTACCGTTCTGGAAGCATTTTTTCTTATCCCTTGGATACAAAGTTGAATTATCGAGTTCTACTTCTTATAAGTTGTTTGAGACTGGGCTTGGCTCTGTTTCCTCGGATACGATATGTCTTCCTGCAAAAGTAGTCCATGGACATATTTTAGATCTCATAGAAAAAAAAGTAGATCGAATATTCAATCCTCTTTTGCAAAAGATTATTAAGCAAAATAAAAATTCGCAGAATTCCTGGATGTGTCCTGTGATTCAAGGTTATGCTGAGATTGTAAGAATCAACGATAACCCAAAACAGTTTGGGATAGAATATGATACTCCTGCGTTTCAATTTGAATCTATAAAGTCTAGAAACGCTCAGATAGCACTCTATGCAAAAGAAAAGTTGGGTATCAAAGAAAAAATTGTCTTAAAGGCAATTGAGCAAGCGGATAATGCCAATAATCTGTTCAAATCAAAATTAATAGAAGAATCAAAACGAATTTTGGATTCTCTCAAAGGCACTGATCGGTTTGCGGTTTTAATCGCCGGTAGACCCTATCATTACGATAATTTTATCAATCACGAACTGGCAGTTCATTTTACAAAAATGGACATTCCTGTTATCACGTTAGACGGAATACCTGAAATCAACGATATTACTTTTCATGATTTGAGAGTGGATACAAATAATGAATTTCATACTCAGCTTTATAGTGCGGCTATTTTTACAAATGACCAGCCCAATTTAGAACTTGTGCAAATTGTAAGTTTTGGTTGTGGTCATGATGCAATCATAAGTGACGAACTTGATAGAGTTCTAAAAGAGTATTCAGGAAAAAGTCCACTTGTCTTAAAACTAGATGAGGGAGAAAACAAAGGACCAATCAATATAAGGGTCAAATCATTCATTGAGTCCATTAAAAATAAACGTGCAAAAGAAATGTTAGCAACTACAAGGAGGAATAATTAGATTAACCGTTCCGGTTTCTAATGTATTAATTTATGGCAGAAAATAAAGAAAAACAAAAAGCAATTTTCACAAAAAAAGACAGTAAAAAAAGAACAGTTTTAATGCCAAATATGTTTCCCGAGTTTTCTCAGATCATGAAAGTAGCAATTGAACGAAATGGATACAAGGCAGGAATATTTCCATTTGCCAATGAGGAAGCTGTTGAATTAGGGAAGAGATATGTGCATAACGATATTTGTTTTCCTGCTCAATTAAATGTAGGAGAAGTCTTACATGGATTAAAAAATGGAAATTATAAAAGAGATGAAATTGCAATTGCACTCGGAAAAAGATGCAATGCATGTAGAGCCTTACAGTATTTTACCCTTGTCAGAAAAAGTTTGGATGAGAGTGGGTATTCTGATATTCCTATAGTGACTAATGGTTCTGATATCTACGAAACACATCCCGGATTTAGACTTGGTTTTTATTGGGATATAATTGCACTTCAAGGAATGCTTATCTGGGAGTCTTTAAATGAGATGAGACAGAAAACTTTGCCTTATGAAAAAAATCAAGGTGAGACTGAAAAAGTATTCAAGCATTATATGGATAAAGGAATGGATGCTCTCATGACTAATTTTCGAAGAGCAAAAAAGGTTTTAAAAGAAGCAGTCCCTGCATTTAATAAAATCGAAATTGATAGATCGAATCCAAAACCAAAAGTAGTAATCATTGGGGAGATACTGGTTAATTATAACTCTGTAGCGAATTACGGGCTAATAGAGTATTTGCGAGGCAATGATATGGAAACAATCCTTCCACCCATTTCCGATTTCTTTTCTCAGGAGATGGTTAATTATAAGTATGCGCACGAAAAAAAGTTCTCTGAGATTCCACTTAAAGATTGGGTAATGCAACAAATCATAGAAGGCGTTGTAAATTTTAATAGAAAGCCAATTGATAAAATCATGAAATCGTTTCGCTTCTATGAATATAGACCGACTGTATATGAAATTAGCAAGAATGCGAGTGAGGTCTTTGATATTTCTTTTAATTCAGGAGAAGGCTGGCTCATGCCCGGTGAAATTATTGCCATGATTAAAAAAGGAATTAAATCTTTTATCATCGTTCAGCCCTTTGGTTGTCTTCCAAATCATATCTCAGGACGAGGTTTAATCAAAGCAATTAAAGAAAAATACAACGATATTCAAATACTATCTCTAGACTATGACCCCGATATTAGTATTGGAAATATTGAAAATAGATTGCAAATGCTTATCATGACCGCAAGAGAATTGGAGAAAAAAAATCTTCGTTCTAGCAGAAGAGTTTAAATTGTAACAAATGATTACCACCGATGCACACCGATAACAGACACCGAGAAAAATACGATATGGGTTTGAATATCTAAGACCATCGTATCTGTTAATGGTGAAGATTGCGCTATGAAGTTTTCATCCGATATAATAATCTTTGATCTAGAAGCATCTTGCAAAACCTTTGGGAAAAATGAAATCGAAGAAAGTAATATTATAGAAATAGGTGCAGTCAAGCTAGATAAAAAGACATTAGAAATAAAAGCTGAATTCTCTGAGTTAATCAAACCAGGTGACTATGAAATTCTTCCTGAGATTAGTAAGATAACAAACATTAGCCCAGAAATGGTTTCAGATAAGCCTAATTTTAAAGAAGTGTTTTTAAAGTTTGTAGATTGGTATGGAGAAAAAAATAAATCTATCCTTTCTAGCTTTGGGATATATTATGATTTGCCTCTACTCAGAAAAGAAGTAAGAGTATCAGGACTTAATTATGGAGATTATTTTGTAGGAGGAGGGCTTGATGTAAGAAGTCTAGCCATTTACTATTTAGCAAAGAATAAACATTCAACATCGGGAATTTCTATTGAACATCTATTACAAAAAATGGAAATAAAAACCGACTTTCAATTCCATCGCGCCCTAGACGATGCTAAGGCAACGGCTTTGATTTTACAGAAGATAATGATTGGTTGACAATCCTTACTTTCCCGTACGAGGAACACAAAGAAAAAATCAATCTATCTTCATGAGTCGATATACCATGAGTGCCATAACTCGTCTTGGTGTAAATCGAAGAAAGAAGATACTGAGCTTGTTCATAAATCCAGGCAATACACTTGGAGTTCCGCGCATAAGACCTCTTATCCCTAATTGAGCTACTGGTCTACTTTCCATCATACTCAGTTTTTGGTAAGGTGTAAGTGGTTTTTCCTTTGCAGCCGTTTCCTGGAATCCTGTGCGAGTAACACCGGGAGCGAGTGTGCTTACCTTTACATTGGTATTGCGAAGTTCGTAGTTTAATGCTTCTGTGAAATTTAGAACATAACTTTTTCCGGCCGAGTAAGATGCATAAAGAGGAGAAGGCTGGAATGCAGCGATGGAAGAAATGTTTAGGATATAACCAAAGTCACGTGCTACCATATCTTTGAGGAATAGCTTTGTTAGATGCATAAGGTTTACAACATCTACCATAAGTTGCATTTCTTCTTTGTCCCAGGGAACATCAACGAATTCTCCATAGATTCCAAAGCCTGCGTTATTAATAAGAGCGTCTACAATAATGTCTTTTGATTTGACCGCATTATAGAGAGTAACCGGTGCTTCTTTAGTGCTCAAATCCATTGGGATTACTTCAACTTTTATTTTGTGAGTTGCTTCTAGCTTTCTCTTTAATTCTTGCATAGGCTCTACTCGTCTTGCTACTAAGATAAGATTAGATCCGCTTTCTGCGAATATATTAGCAAAATCAATGCCGAATCCACTTGATGCTCCAGTGATTAATACCCATTTGCCTTTTAGGCTTCGTTCTACTTCTTTCATATAAATACTCCTCTCAGTCTTTATTCTATGAGTAAGTATTTATGGCAAAGAAAAAATGTGAAGTCGATGAAGTCTTTTTTTACTTTCTTCTAATCTTTCTTGATTTAGACTTCCCTTTTGGTTGGCAGTAATCAGTGCATACAATACTTCATATATCTGCTCACCGTCATAAGAAATAAGTAAAATATCTAAGCCTGCATTGATACCTGTGACGGCTGACGCACCGATTCCACCTTTCGCATACATCATAGGACCCATATTCATATCGTCTGTGATTAAAACGGTTGTGACAGGAAATCTAGGACGTATGTATTCTTGAATTCCTCTTTCGGAAATGGAAATAGGTTTTTCATTATCTAAGGCAGAAACAGTTGAATGAGATAACATTATGAATGGGTATTCTATATTATGCGCTACATGCAAAAAGGGAATTAAATCTGAATTCTCCAGGTCAGCTAGTGAAGTGGTAAGACTCGCATTAAAAAAATGGGTATCTTCCGATACACGACCTAGACCGGGAAAGTGCTTAAGAGTAGGGATGATTTTATATTCTAATAGTTTCTTGCTGTAAACTTCTGCAACAAAAGCGACTTTCTTTGGATCTTTCGCAATAGCACGATTGTAAATTCTACTATAAAAATCAAAAGCACTTGGTTCTTTGTCAAATTTTAAATCTACAATAGGGCTAAAGTTTAGATTGACACCGATTTGTTTTAACTCTTCCGCTTGTGCCTTTGCGTAAGTATTAATCTTTTCTTCCAGCTCTTTATCCGATATATTCGGATTAGCCGCTAGAATTTCTCCTAGCGAAGTTTGTAATTTCAAAGGAGGAGATAGTCTAGATACTTTTCCACCTTCTTGATCTGTGGCGATAAAGGCATTTGTAAAATTATTTTGTTTACGAGTGATTTGAATTGTTTTAATAAGAGCCGAGGTCTCATCTTTCGTAAGACCTTTTACATTATGATGCGTGACGAAAAAGCCAAATACAGGCAATGTAAGTAGTTCACTGAGTTCTTTTTCTCCATAAAATCCAACGAGTATATGATTGGCATAAACGGCTAATAGCTTTTTGTCATAGTTGAGTATAAAGTTCTTCTTATATTGAAAAGAGGCTTCTTTGCTAAGAGAAATTCCCAAAGAACCAAGAACAAATAGAAGAGATAGTGTCTGCAAAACTCCTTTCTTCTTACGATGAATTGCTGCTAGCACAAACCAAACAACCCCAATCAGGTTAATACTAATTAGCCCTAAGTATCTAATTTTTAATAAGACCGGGTCTCGAAGTAATAGAGAAATTGAGAATAGGGTGAGGGATGCTGCAAATAAAAAGAGGTTGAGTAGGGCGGAAGATTGCATTTATAGAAGTAGAGACGCATGGCCATGCGTCTCTACGAAAATGTTTACGACAAAATATACTCTCTATTGAGTCTAGCGATATTACTAACGCTGATTTCTTTTGGACATGCGGCTTCACACTCGTATTGATTGGTGCAATTTCCGAATCCTTCAGCGTCCATAGCGGCTAACATCTTTTTGACTCTATCCTTACGCTCTACTTGACCTTGCGGGAGAAGAGCTAGTTGCGATACTTTTGCCGAAACAAAAAGCATTGCAGAAGCGTTCTTACAAGAAGCAACGCAGGCTCCGCATCCAATACAAGCAGCAGCATCCATCGCCAAATCAGCATCTACCTTTGGAATTGGAAGTGCATTTGCGTCAGGTGCGCCACCTGTGTTAATAGAAACGAATCCACCTGCTTGCATGATTCTGTCAAAAGATCCTCTATCTACTATAAGATCGCGAATCACAGGAAAAGCTTTCGCTCTCCAAGGCTCAACTACAACAGAGTCTCCGTCTTTGAAATTATGCATATGGAGTTGACAAGTAGTAGTTCCTTTTCTGTGTCCATGTGCAGCGCCATTTACCATCATAGAACACATACCGCAAATTCCTTCGCGACAGTCGTGATCAAATGCGATAGGCTCTTCGCCTTTTTTCTCTAGACCTTCGTTGACTACATCGAGCATTTCTAGAAAAGAAGCGTGAGTGTTAATGTCTTTCGCTTCGTAATCTACAAATTTGCCTTTATCCTCAGAATTTTTTTGTCTCCAGACTTTTAATTTAACGTTGATAGAACCCATATTATTTGTAACTCCTTTGTGCGAGTTTTATATTTTCGTAAGACAACTCTTCTTTGTGCTCAACCGGTTTTTGGTTTTCGCCTTTGTATTCCCATGCTGAAACATAACAAAACTTATCGTCGTTACGTTGTGCTTCTCCATCAGGGGTTTGGTATTCTTCTCGGAAGTGACCACCACAGGATTCTTCTCGGTTCAGTGCATCTCTACACATTAACTCTCCGAATTCTAAGAAGTCAGCAACACGACCTGCTTTTTCTAAAGATTGATTAAGCTCTTCATTCTTTCCAAGCACATTTACATTGTTCCAGAATTCTTGTCTGAGTTCAGGAATAAGCTTGATTGCTTTTTCAAGACCAGCTTTGTTTCGCGCCATACCACAATAATCCCACATAATCTTTCCAAGTTCACGATGGAATTCGTCTACAGTTTTTTTACCTTTAACAGCAAGTAGTTTATTTACCCTTCCATTTACTTCTGCTTCTGCTTGTTTAAATTCAGGAGCATCAGTAGAAATTTTCTTAGAAGGATTGTTTGCAAAGTAATCACCAATTGTGTAGGGTAATACGAAGTATCCGTCAGCGAGACCTTGCATCAGAGCAGAAGCTCCAAGTCGGTTTGCGCCGTGGTCAGAGAAGTTTGCTTCCCCGATTACATGAAGTCCTGGAATATTGCTCATCAGGTTATAATCAACCCAGAGACCACCCATCGTATAATGCACCGCAGGATAAATACGCATTGGAACTTGGTAGGGGTTTTCTGCTGTTATGCACTGATACATGTCAAAGAGATTTCCGTATCTGTCTTTGATTACATCTTCACCGAGTCGTTTGATTGCAGCGGAAAAGTCTAAGTAAACTCCAAGTCCACCGGGACCAACACCAAGACCATTGTCGCAGGCTTCTTTCGCACTTCTAGATGAAATATCACGTGGAGCAAGATTGCCATAGCTTGGATATTTTCTTTCTAAGTAGTAATCTCTTTCGTCTTCAGGAATTTGATCGGGAGAACGAGTGTCTCCTTTTTTCTTTGGAACCCAGATTCTTCCATCATTACGTAAAGACTCAGACATGAGTGTGAGTTTAGATTGGTAGTCACCGGATACTGGAATACAAGTTGGGTGAATTTGAGTGTAACAAGGATTAGCGAATAACGCTCCTTTCTTGTGGGCGCGGTAAGTCGCTGTTACATTGCAACCCATTGCGTTAGTGGAAAGATAGAATACGTTTCCATATCCACCTGTTGCTAATACAACTGCATCTGCTGAATGAGAAGAAACTTTTCCTGTCACCATATTTCTTACGATAATGCCTTTCGCATGTCCGTTTACGATTACTACATCAAGCATTTCCGTTCTGTTATACATCTTAACAGTTCCAAGACCTATTTGACGGGATAAGGCAGAGTAGGCGCCAAGGAGTAATTGCTGACCTGTTTGTCCTTTTGCGTAAAAGGTTCTAGAAACTTGTGCTCCTCCAAACGAACGGTTGGATAAATGTCCACCGTATTCACGGGCAAATGGAACGCCCTGAGCAACGCACTGATCTATGATGTTACGGCTAATCTCTGCTAGCCTGTGGACGTTTGCTTCTCGCGCCCTAAAGTCGCCACCTTTGATTGTGTCATAAAAAAGTCTATGAACGCTATCTCCATCGTTTTGATAGTTCTTAGCAGCATTGATACCACCTTGCGCTGCAATACTATGTGCACGACGTGGACTGTCCTGGTAGCAAAAGCAACTAACGTTATATCCGAGTTCAGCGAGAGTCGCAGCAGCAGAGCCTCCAGCAAGACCAGAGCCTACTACGATTACATCATACTTTCTTTTGTTGGCGGGATTTACAAGCTTCATTTCGAACTTGTGCTTTTCCCATTTATTTTCTAAAGGACCGGAAGGAATTTTTGAATTTAATGCCATTGGTTACTCCTTATTAGGCTACAATTTTTAATAATACAGCTACTGGCATGGAACTGTTTCCGAGGAAAATTCCAAGAGCAAAGATGTTAGCGGCTAGTTTTAATTTTGCGTCATACTCGGGTTGATTGATTCCAAGAGATTGAAACAAGCTGAAAAAACCGTGGCTGAGGTGAATGCAGAGTAAACCAATCGCGAAAATATAAGACAAAGATACGATTGGATTTGAAAATCCAGCAACCACCATTCCATATACATCATGCATTTCTTTGAGTCTGCTAGCTTCTGCATCTGTTACGGCTAACGTGAAGTGAAGCAAATGATATACGATGAAGGCAAATATAATTAGCCCCGAATACTTCATCGTTCTCGATGCATAAGAGGCAACACGCGTTTGCTGCTTAAGATAGGGAACGGGACGTGCTGCAGCATTTTCTAAAGTGAGTTTGACTGCAACATAGATATGCGTTCCCACAGCGGCTAATAACACAAACCTTGCTACCCATAAAAGCCCTCCGAGACTTTGAAGAAATTTTGCGTAAGCATTTAATTTCTCCGGTCCAGCAAAAACTTGCAGGTTTCCAACCATATGCATAATTACAAACCCATAAAGCATGAGTCCCGTAATCGCCATGATAATTTTTTTTCCGACTGAAGTGTTTATATAACTCTTAGTAGAGTTCATTTCCTATACTCCCTTAAGTTTTTAGTAAAAATCCGTGAATTTGTTTTAAATATCGGTTGATACTTTCGAACGAAACTCTATTTTTAACTGTTTAAAGCTAAGACCTAGCTGTAAAATCCTTTTTGGTATGGATTAGATTTTTATTCAAGTCAGTGATCTATAAAATGGAACAAATAAAAGGATACCGTTGATGAATCATTGAGTTGAACCACCTAAAAAGCTAATGTAAATTGAGGATACTAGAAGAATTAACCGTGATAAGTAATTTTTAAAATGCTAAGGTCATCGCTTAAATCACCAAAGCTTTTTAGCTCCTGCATTATTTCGGAAAGGTTGCCTTTCTTTTTTTGAACAGTTCTTGGAAATAGAAATTCATCTTGGTTTATTGTTCGCACCTTGTTTGAACTGAGAATCAAATCATCCTTTCCGTCTGAGCCAATGAATATAGCATCACCGGCGACTAATTGGGTGTATTCGGTATGAGGAAATTCAGTTTGAATTCCAAGAGTCCCAAGCTTACGATAATCTTGACGGTCTTTTAGAAACGTTGCTGTTTCATCTCGATAGAGAATTGCTTCTGGATGCTCTGCATTGATATGATATAGGCTACCCGTCTTTTCTTCTATCAATCCGATAAACACTGAAGCTAGCATTGCGCCCTCAAAGGATTCAAATATTCTGTGCATTTCAAGCGCAGAATTTACAAGCCATTCTTGGGGAGAAATGTTGCTATCCTTACCTTTAATTTGCATATTAGTAAGAATGGATTTGCAGATAACACCGAGCACTAGAGCGCCACAAGCTCCTTGCATGGATTTCCCCATTGCATCTGCATTCATAAAAAAAATAAATTTACTTTCCTGAAAATACAATTCGTCTGCGATTAGAAGATCGCCTCCGATTTCAAGTGTTTGGTTTTTAAAAGTAAATGCTTTTTTTTGCTTTAATAGAAATTCTATCTCTATAGCTTTACTTTTTACAAAGTTACCCCCGAAAGGCTCCATGAGTCTAGCGGTTAATGCGTAATCTGCGTCTTGTTGTAATTTTAGTAAATTGATTTTATCTAAAGAAGAGCTTAATTCATTGTTCTTTTCGTGAAATTGAAAATAGATTTGGAAGATAACACTGTTAGCCGTAACGCAGGCAAGGAATAGGAGTGCAGTAGAAAGTAGAATTGAGAAAAGAGTAATTTCTGTGACTGATTGATTTACAATGTTCGTGTAGGGAAATACATTTAGTTTCGTTAGTATTAGAACCAAGAGAAATGTTAAACAATTTCCGAATGTGGCATACAATCCTCTAGCTCGAATTAAATCAATTGAACTAGTAGCTGTAGAGTATACGTAGCCCAAAAGAGCGGGTGAATAAGATAAGCCGGTATAATAAACACAAACAGTAATAAATAGGATATCAATAGAAGCGGGAATATACCAAAGCAGAGGATACTCTTTGTAAGTCTTAAATCTATTCTCCATAAACCAAAACCAGAATAGCGAGATAAAAAAGACCAGAACTCCAAAATACAAAGCAAAGCCAAAATCATAAACGGAATATATTATTAAGAAAATAATATTTGCTGCTGCTCTGGCAATATTAGATGGCCTTGCAGATTTAATTTCCTTCCAATCAGAATCATTCATTAGCATACGCTAAAAGGAAAGGTTATTTCGTAAAGAAAATCTTGATTAGAGGTTTTTAAAATATGCCACAGTAGTGGATGCTTCTGTGGCTAAAATTTAGAATTCGTCTGGAATAATTTTGTCTACGTCGATGTCGAATTTTTTTAGAAGAGAATTCTTTGCAACTTCGTAACGTAGAATGTTGATATTGAAATTAATCTTTGCCTGTGTTTCCTGTAATTCATTTTGGACTAGAGTGTCTAACGCATTTTTCACAGCGACAGCAGTAAATCTTCCCTGGCGGAAACTACCGAGTAACCCGTTATAATAACTCTCTGATTCTTTGCGGGTTTTCATTGCATTCTGAAGAATTTTATGACCTATAATTACTGCATCCACACGAGCTCTTACTTCGTCTGCAATTTCTTTCTTAAGATCATCTTCCATGATGGCGACTTGGCGTTGAAGTATATGCGCATCACGTATTTCCGCTTTTACACCTGTGTCAGCGATCGGGTAGGTTAATCTCGCATTCGCGTTTAAATTGTGATATTTAAATGATGAAATTCCATTTGTTCCATTGGTAAAATTTTCTTGCGGGGAAATCAGTGTTTGCCCCTGATATGCATAAGACCCACTTACTTTTAAAGAGGGAAGTGCATTGTCATTCGCATTTTTAATGGAAAGCTCTGCAATCTCTTTTCTAAGCTTCATACTTTTCCAATCGCCTCGGTTTTTGTAAGCAAATTCCAAATCCTTTTCATAATCTAAATTGGTCGGAAGTTCTGTTTCTAGATCCGTAATATTTCCAATTTCTGAATCAGAAGTTAAGTTGAGGTTACGTATAAGTTTGCGTTTGTTCTCATCACGCTCTAATTTTGCTCTTTCCAATTGGTTTTCGGTTTGTGTATAGAGAGCATTCCACTGATTGATTTCAAAATTTTCAGCAAGACCGAGTCCTGTTTTTTGTTTTGTTAAATCACGGATATTTTTTGTATTTTTTAAGAGCTGTTCAAAGGTTGCAGTAGAAGAATCTGATACCGAATAATTCCAATAATCCACAAGTGCTGCTACAATTGTATTGGAAAGACGTAGAGATAAATCTTCTTTTGTAATTTCAGATTGGTTTTTTAAAATCTTCTGGTTATTTCTATCTTGTAGACCGAATGTATTTTTAAGTATATCTTGTGAAATGGTAGCAGTGATGGCTCCTGTATAAAGAGGAGGAATGGCTAATCCGCGAAAGCCGCTTGGGCTTTTTAATGGATCTTCAAAAGCGTTATTATCAAAACGTTGTGTGCTCGCATCTATTTTAAAATACGTTCCAGTATTAAATATTTTTTCTATCCCCATATTATAACGATTGGTTTGACTTTTAGTTCCTGAAAGAAGGTTTGCCTGATTGTAGGGGAGTTTACTTTCTACTATTTCGGCACCACCCACTAGCCTCCAAGAATACTTGGATTCTGATTTCATGAATCCAGAATCATATTTTACCAATTCATATTTTGCATTGCGAATCGTTGGATTAAACTCAACAGAGCGCTGGACTGTTTCCTTGAGAGTAAGCTTTAAAACCTTTTTCGGTTTCTCGTCACCCTTCACAGGTTTGCCATTATCCTCTGCCAATTTCTGAGTTTCCTCGGCTATTGTTTTCTCTGCATACGCAGGATTAATCGTTACTGCTAAAATCATTGCTAAAAAAATAATTCTAAAATTCATAATTCTCCTTTTACCTCACCCCAATTTTTTATTCCTTGCAGAATCTAATCGATGTAATCCCCTCTTCTTAAAGGAGAGGGGCGACTTCTTTGCATTCTACAAGAACTAAAAGATTTGGGGTGAGGTCATTAGACTAAGAAGCCTATTTCCCTAAAACTTTTTTCATGGTTGAACCCATGTCGGCAGGGGAAACACAAACGTGAATGCCTGCATTTTTCATAGCATTCATTTTAGATTGTGCTGTTCCCATACCACCTGTGATAATTGCGCCAGCATGTCCCATTCGTTTTCCTGGAGGTGCAGTCTGACCTGCGATGAAACCGACTACCGGCTTTTTAATGTTATCCTTAACAAAAGCAGCTGCTTCTTCTTCTGCCGTTCCACCGATTTCTCCAATCATAACAATCCCATCTGTATCAGGATCTTTATTTAAAAGATCGAGTGCCTCAATATGGCTCATTCCAATGATTGGATCACCGCCGATCCCGATACAAGTAGATTGACCAAGACCAACGTTTGTTAATTGACCGACTGCTTCATAGGTTAGAGTTCCTGACTTGGAGACAACACCGATTCGCCCCTCTTTGTGAATAAAGCCTGGCATAATTCCAATTTTACACTTACCCGGACTAATAACACCCGGACAGTTTGGACCCACTAATTTAGTCTTAGAGCTTTTTAGAACGTTATACACTCTAGTCATATCATGAACTGGAATGCCTTCCGTGATGCAGATAATAAGAGGAATTCCAGCAAATATCCCTTCGAGGATTGCATCTGCAGCAAAAGCTGGAGGAACAAAGATTGCGCTTACGTTAGCCCCTTCTTGTTTCATTGCATCTTTTAAAGTATTGAAAACAGGAACGCCATGATCACTTAAAGTTCCACCTTTTCCTGGAGTTACTCCTGCTACAACTTTTGATCCATAAGGAGTGTTGTATTCAATCATTTGAGTTGTGTGGAATGAGCCTTCTTTTCCTGTGATCCCTTGCACTACGATTTTAGTATTTTTATCTAATAAAACTGACATTGTTTTTTCCTAGTAATTATTTTCCCAGTAATTTTGGGATTTTTTCTGCTGCGTCAAGTAATTCATCTGCGACAATAATTGCTAATCCGCTGTCTGCTAGAATTTTCTTGCCTTCTTCTGAATTAGTGCCCTTTAAACGAACCATAATCGGTACTTTGATATTAACCGCTTTGGCAGCTTCTAAGATTCCAAGCGCAACACGGTCACATCGGACAATACCACCGAAGATATTTACGAAGATTGCTTTTACATTAGGATCTCCTAATATGATTTTAAATCCGTTTGTAACAGTAACAACATTAGCCCCACCGCCCACATCTAAAAAGTTAGCAGGTTCTGCACCGGCTAGTTTGATAATGTCCATAGTTGCCATAGCGAGACCAGCACCATTTACCATACAACCAATATTGCCATCTAGTTTTACATAATTTAAGTGAAACTCGGCTGCTTGTAATTCTAAAGGATCCTCTTCGGTCTTATCATGGTAAGCTGTATTTTCTGGATGACGATAGGCTGCGTTATCATCGAAGGTCATTTTGCAATCGCCTGCTACGATTTGATTTTGCTTTGTGAGGATAAGAGGGTTTATCTCGAGGAGTGAACAATCTTCTTTCATATAAGCATCATAGAGAGCAGTAAAGAATGGAACTGCTGACTTCACTGCTTCAGAATTAAGACCAAGACTATAAGCTATTTCACGTGCTTGGTTTGGCTGAATTCCAACTCCTGTATCAATTTCAATTTTGGTAATTTTTTCAGGGTGTTTTTCTGCTACTTCTTCAATGTCCATACCGCCTTCGCGGGAAGCCATTACAATTGCTTTTTTTGCGGAACGATCTAGTAGCAAGCTTATATAAAACTCTCTATCGATATCAATGCCTTGTTCTAGATAAACTTTCAGAACTCTTTTTCCTTCGGGACCTGTTTGGTGCGTGATAAGTTGCATTCCCAAAATTTTATCTATTGCGGCTAACGCATCACTTTTGGTTTTAGCAACTTTTACACCACCACCTTTGCCTCGACCACCTGCGTGGATTTGAGCTTTTACAACAACGACGGGAGAATGTTTAGAGACTTCATCAAAAGCCTTTGGTCCTTCTTCCTTTTTTTCAATGACTACACCGAATGGAACGCTGACTTTATGTCTGCGTAATACTTCTTTTGCCTGGTATTCGTGAATTTTCATAATACATTCCTGATTTAAGATAAAAGAGCGCAATTTCGCGCTTATAATATACAGTTTTTGGTATAAGTATATTGTCAGCTAAAAAAAATGAGAGGGCAGATGAGACAGAAATGCAAGATTACTTTGCAAATTGCATTGAGGACGATTATGATGATAAAAAATATAGAGATAAAACGAGTTCAATTGCATTTAGTATTTGAATGAAAAGATATACGAATTAAATTACCCTGTATGAAACTTAGCACTAGGCTTAACCTAATTATTGGAACAACGCTTGCGGTTTTTTGGGGGTTTGCAGTCGTAATCGGAATTTTTATTCAGAATTATCACACAGACGAAATTGTAAAAGACCAGGCAGTTCATACTGCTAATTCAGTTATGAACGGGCTGAATTTATTAATGCTAAACAATGAAATGGAAAAAAGCGAATTTCTTTTGAAGCAGAGCAATAAGCTAGATGGGATGAGGGATATTTATACTATCCGCTCGAAATATGTAAACGAAGTTTTTAATAGACCTCTCGATTATAAAGAACCCAAAGATGAAAAAGAAAAATCTGTATTAGAGAAAGGGGAAATTTTTTCAGAAAGAATTCAAGGAAAATCAGGAACTGAAATTAGAATCATTGTCCCCTATATTGCAAAGACGGACAGGCTTGGAATTAATTGTCTAGGCTGTCATAGAGTGAAAGAAGGGCAAGTGATTGGCGCTCTCAATATGGTAATGTCCATTGAGAAGGAAGAAGAATTCACCGCAAAACTAAAATACATATTTTTATTTTTAGCGATTCTTGGTGTTAGTATGGTTGTAGGAATTATTTATTATTCTACAAATAAAATGGTGAATCAGCCATTGAATAAATTGGTGGATATACTGCATCTCGTATCAACGGGGGATCTAACTGTTAGCCTTAGACCGCATGGAGTGACAGGGGAATTAAGGCAATTGTATCATTCTATGAATCACTCTATTCAATCGTTTCGAGAAACACTAAAAGAATTAAGCTCTTCTTCGGATGAATTAAGACTTTCTAGTAAGAGCCTGAGTGAATCGGCTGATTTAATTCTTACCAATTCTAAAAATCAAATTGCATCAGTGGATAAGTCTTATAATTCGCTAGAAAATCTTTCCGAGAATTCAGGTAACGTAGGACGTCATTCGGAGAAGCAAGCTCTTCTTACGGATGAGGCATCTTCTAGAATGAATGAACTGACTGACTCAATCGAGAAAATGAACTCCGATATAAATTCTATTCGTAAAGAGCAAAATTTATCGGCTACTCAGATTAAACAAAGCCATGAATCACTTGAAATGATTAAAGTTAATATGGAAGAGATTAATTCCAGCGCAAGAGGAATTTCAGATATACTAGGAACTATCAATGAAATAGCTGATCAAACACAGCTTCTTTCGCTTAACGCTTCCATTGAAGCAGCAAGAGTGGGAGAAATGGGAAGAGGTTTCGCAGTAGTAGCCCAGGAAATTAGAAAGCTTGCCGAAAGCTCTACACTGGCGGCGGAAAATGTAAGAAAATTAATTACTCAAAATCTTTCCATCATCCATAAAGGTTCTCTTTCGATGGATGGAGTTAGCTCTAATCTTTTGCAAATGTTTGAAGCAATTGAAGTGAATACAAAGCGTATTAATCAGGTAGCCGAAGAATTTGTGCATCAAACAGAAAGCATTGCAAATTCGAATAAAAAGATTCAAGAGCTAGATGAATTATCGAAAGAAATTAAAAACTATTCGATGAGTCAATATGATGCAAATCTTAAGATAAAAGATTCGTTTGGCCTTATCCGCGAAAACTCAAATGAGTTCATTGATATTTCTAAGGAATTAAATGAAAGATCGGCTCGGTTTAAAGAAGAATCAACCAAGCTCGAATCAATCATAAAGAAGTTTAAGTTTTAGTTTATTCAGGTCGCATGAGCGGAAAATAGATAGTATCCCGAATGGATGCGGAATCAGTGAGTAGCATGACAAGTCTGTCGATACCGATTCCAAGTCCACCCGTCGGAGGCATTCCATATTCAAGAGCGCGGATATAATCACTATCCATCATAAACGCTTCGTCATCGCCTTCTTCTCTCATTTTTACTTGCTCTTCGAAACGAGCTTTTTGATCGAATGGATCATTTAATTCTGAAAATGCATTTCCGATTTCGCGTCCGACAATATATGGTTCAAAACGCTCTACATAGTTTGGATCATCTTCTCTAGATTTTGCAAGTGGAGAAAGCTCTTTTGGAAAATCAGTGATGAATATTGGCTGAATTAAATTTGGCTCTACCTTTTCAGAAAATACTTCGTCAGCAATTTTCCAAATGGAAGTTGTTTCCTCACATTTGATTCCGATTTTCTTGGCTTTTTCTTTTGCTTCGTCTAATGTTTTGATTGTAGAAAAATCGATTCCAGAATATTCTTTGATGATACCAACATATGTCTTACGATTCCAGGGTGGAGTTAAATCAATATTATCCTGTCCATATTTGAATTTGAGTCCTTTGCCGATAGCATTGGCAACATGAACAATCATTCTTTCGCAGAGAGTAAGCATTGTTTCCATATCACCATATGCCATATACGCTTCCATCATTGTGAATTCTGGATTGTGTTTAATGGAAATTCCTTCGTTTCTAAAATTACGATTGAGTTCGAAGACTCTATCCATTCCGCCTACAATGAGTCGTTTAAGATAAAGCTCAGGAGCAATTCTTAGAAACAATTGCATATCAAGTGCGTTATGATGTGTCGCAAAAGGTCTTGCTGCCGCACCACCTGCAATTGATTGCATCATTGGAGTTTCCACTTCTAAGAATCCATCTTTAGTTAAAAAGTTACGAATCTCAGCAATGATTTTACTGCGCATAATGAATGTTTCGCGCACGTGATCATTTACCACTAAATCAACGTAGCGCATACGGTATCTTAGCTCTTTGTCTGCAAATGCGTCAAACACGACTCCGTCTTTTTCTTTTGCGATCGGAAGAGGGCGAATGCATTTTGCTAAGAGTTGGAATTTAGTTACATGTATAGAAATTTCACCAGTCTTTGTTGTGAATAAATATCCTTCTACACCTAATTGATCCCCTAAATCGAGTGTCTTAAAAATATGATACTGGGTATCACCTAAATCTTTTTCGGAAGCGTATAATTGGATTATGCCGTCACGGTCTTTTAGATGTGCAAAGCTTGCCTTACCCATGATTCGTTTTGATTGAACTCGACCAGCGAGCTTGTGAATGATATGAACCTTACTAACATCAACGTCTGGTGTTTTTTCTTTCTCCATTTTTTGGAGGGTTTCGTTTTCATTCATTATGAGAGTATAATTATTAATTAACTCTTTGGAATGACTGTCAGGAAAAAAACGGATCGGGTAGGGATTGATTCCTAATTTCTTAAGCTCTTCTACTTTCTCAATTCGTTGGTCAATTAACTCGTTGTGCTCTAATTCATGTTCATTCATATTAATAAGCAAACTTTAAGATTTAAGCAAAGAGTCAAGGGAAAAAACAGAGATTACCGCCAGTATAACCAATACAGAGTGTTACCCGTATCTTTTCTTTTAGTTGCGGATGCATGAAGTATAATAGGAGTAATAATCTCAAGTGGACTATCAAAGATACTCAAAATCGCCTTTTTAGTATCTTTGATAGTATTGTTGATATTATCCTTAATAGTATCCTAGATACAAAGGAAAGTAAAAGGAAACTTGATATTGGGGGCTTTTAAGATTACCGCAGATAGACACGGATGTGTTGGGAGTTGTTATCCAATGTTGTCAACTTAAGAATTTTTAACCACGAAGGGCACGAAGATCACGAAGGGATTTTGTAATGAAATCCTATCTTTTCTTCGCGTTCTTCGTGCCCTTCGTGGTTAATTCTTTTTTTCTTTTCCTTAAGTTGACAGCATTGAGTTGTTATCCATTTCATTGCGAACCTCGCATAGACTATTGGTCTTTTCATGGGAAATATTGCCGAGCGTGAGGAATCTATCTGGCAAAGAAAGGAAAGGGCTATTACAGCTCGCTTCTGCTCCAATGATGAAAATTAGTCGAAAAAATCCTTGACCGTCTTCTAATGCAATCACTACTATTTACCCTATGAAGAAAAATCTTGTGATCTTGCTAGTGCTTTTTGTTTTATTTATTAACTCTCTCGCTGCCACTCCCGACGACGACATACTCGATGCCGCTAAAAATGGCGATTTACCAAAAGCAGAAGCCGCACTAAAAGCTGGAGCAGATGTGAATGCTAAGACTGACTATGGAATAACGGCACTCATGTGGGCTTCCGATAAAGGTCATCTGGAAACCGTAAAATGGCTCACTGCAAACAAAGCGGATGTGAATGCTAAGACTAAAGATGGGAAAACGGCACTCATAATGGCTTCCGAAGAAGGACATCTGGAAACCGTAAAATGGCTCATTGCAAATAACTCGGATGTGAATGCGAAGACTAAAAGGGGAGATACAGCACTCATGATGGCTTCCGAAAAAGGTCATCTGGAAATCGTAAAATGGCTGATTGCGAACAATGCGGATATCAATGCTAAGGATAATAAGGATAACGTTGGAGAAACGGCACTCATATTGGCTTCCGAAAAAGGTCATCTAGAAATCGTAAAATTGCTTATTACAAACAACGCGGATGTGAATGCGAAGAGTAACGGTGAATGGACTGCACTAATGAATGCTTCCAGAAATGGTCATCTGGAAATCGTAAAATTGCTCATTGCAAACAACGCGGATATCAATGCTAAGAATAACGTTGAAGAAACGGCGCTCATTAGGGCTTCCTTTGCTGGTCATATGGAAATCGTAAAATTGCTCATTGCAAACAACGCAGATACCAATGCTAAGGATAACGTTGAAGAAACGGCGCTCATTAGGGCTTCCTCTCATGGTCATCTGGAAATTGCAAAATGGCTGATTGCAAACAAGGCGGATGTGAATGCTAAGACTAAAAGGGGAGATACAGCACTCATTCGGGCTTCCGAAGATGGTCATATGGAAATCGTAAAAT
>Ga0209174_10000233_pt1 | contig 43109 bp, 40 predicted proteins | sample JI91814BDNA_FD_187505 | JGI IMG/M metagenome (GOLD analysis project Ga0209174, IMG submission 187505) | Wastewater effluent complex algal communities from Wisconsin, to seasonally profile nutrient transformation and Carbon sequestration -... | ecosystem: Engineered > WWTP > Effluent > Algae...
ATTTAGAAATCCTCGGCAAGATGAGTGAAATGCCTCCCGACATGAGCCCGATTCAAATCGGCACCACAGGAATTTTAGGCAAAGACAAATTCGAAATCGTAGGCAGACAGCGCATCGGTTATGAAAATGGAAGCTGGAATGAATGGTATATGCTTTTTGAAAGTGGCAAAGATGGATGGCTTGCTGACGCACAGGGGTTTATCATGGTTAGCTTCGAAGACCGCGAATTCAAAGACTACCCTTCTCTAGGTGCACTTGTCCCAGGCGCAACCATCACTGTCGGTAAAACAGTATATACCGCTGACGATGTAAAACAGGTTACCTGCAAAGGTAGCGAAGGCGAGCTTCCTTTTAAATGCATTGTTGGTAGAAAGTCTACTAGCATTGACTTTCACTCTTCTGGAAGTAAGTTTTGCAATATTGATTATACCTATGATGAAAAGCATTTATTCGTTGGCAAATACATTGACATTGAAGAACTCAAACTAGAAAATCAAAGACAGGTCGAAGGTTGGTAACAGTGGCAAATCAAAGTTCTCCTCATGTAAAAACATTTAGCTGTCCCAATTGTGCTGGCTCTGTAAACATTCGTGCCATTGGTAGCACTATTAACGTTGTCTGCTCTTACTGCTCTTCTATCATCGACACTAATGATGAAAACTACAAAGTAGTAGACGCATTCACAAATAAAGTTCAGCGGCGAACCATCATCGCCCTCGGTCAACGCGGTGAGTTATTTGGCACTCTCTGGGAGACTATTGGCTATATGGAAAGATGCGACCAGAGTGGTCAATATGTCTGGAGCGAATACTTGTTATTTAACCCATGGAAAGGCTTTAGATGGCTCACCGAATACGGCGGGCATTGGTCTTTTGTAACTACAATCAAAGATCAACCAAAAGGCGTCAAAGGTTCCAACACTGAATATACAAATTTTTTAAGATACAAGGATACAGAATTTTTACTTTTTAATAAGGGAACGGCTAAGGTCACTTATGTGCTGGGAGAATTTTACTGGCAGGTTCGAGTCGGTGAGCAAGTTGACCTCCAGGAATTTATCGCTCCTCCTGAAATTTTAAGCATGGAATCTTCTGCTGATGAAATCGTCTGGTCGTTAGGACGTTATGTGGAAGCCGAGACTGTTCGAGTCGCCTTCCAGGTTCCTGCTGATAAACCAATGCCAGTCCAAACAGGAGTTGCGCCTAATCAGCCTTCGCCTTATAGTCCGGAATATACAGCCCAGATCAAAAAGTTTTGGAAATACTTTGTCTATGCAATATTTCTTATTCATATTGGAACTTGCTTCTCGCATAGCCGTGAAACTGTCTACAAAGGATATATAACATTTACCTCCGAAGATAAAGGCAAAGCAAAAGTAACCCCTCAATTTGAAATCAAAGAAAGGACTACTATCGATATTAATATGTCGGCTCCGATAAATAATACCTGGCTTGAAATAGGTGGAGACTTTGTAAACGATGAAAATGGGGAGACAGAAGAATTCGAAACTGGACTTGAATACTACACTGGAACCGATAGCGATGGAGCCTGGTCGGAAGGAAGCACTAACGCTTCTCGCAAAATTGAATCAGTTCCCAAAGGCAAATACCATTTAAACTTCGAAGTTTCCGGTCCTCCTCTTGGAACGACTTCTCCATCAGACCCATCAACACCAACGGCTCTTACCAATAATCCAGTAATTTTTGATATAGAAGTAAGGACAGGTGCTCTTATTTGGGAAAATTTCTGGAATGCATTGCTCTTTATTTCTATCTATCCAATTTTTGTTTGGTGGAAAAAGCGCAAATTTGAAATTAACCGCTGGTCTGAAAGTGATTTCTCGCCTTATGCAGTAGATGACTCAGGGGAGGATGATTCAGAATGAACCCAAAAAAATTTCTCATCTATGGAATTGTAGTTTGTGTTTACCTTATAGTCACAGGTATCACTCAATGGAGCTGCTCTGGAATGCTTAGCTCTGCTGGAAAATGGGGACCGAAAGGTCATAGCTCGTATCATAAATAAAATAAAATCAGGAGATTTATTATGGATTTAATTAGCTTAAAAAATATTATCAACGCCTTTCTTTATTCAGGAATTGGACTCATTGTCCTTGGAATTTCTTGCTATGTGTTTGACAGACTAACTCCCGGCGAACTATGGAAAGAGATTGGCGAAAAGAATAATATGTCTTTGGCCATCACAGCAGCAGCAATGATTTTAGGAATGTCCATTATCATAGCAGCGGCAATTCATAGTTAGTCAAGAGTAAGATGTCCTATGTTTTACTATTCTCTGTATTTATAATTGCAACCTGTGGACTTGTCTATGAATTAATTGCTGGCTCTCTTGCGAGTTATCTACTCGGAGACTCTATCACACAATTCTCAACAGTCATTGGTTGCTATTTGTTTTCGATGGGAATTGGCTCTTTTCTCTCGAAGTATATACGCCGTAACCTCATCGGGGTATTTATCCAAGTTGAACTTTTGATCGGACTTGTAGGTGGATTTTCAGCGGCAATTTTATTTTTGTCCTTTGAGTATGTAGCTTCTTTTCGAACGCTTCTTTATGCCATGGTTTCTATTACCGGCACACTTGTTGGTTTAGAAATTCCTCTCATGATGAGAATTCTCAAATCCCACTTTGAATTCAGTGATCTTGTTTCTAAAGTTTTTACCTTTGATTATATTGGTGCTCTTTTTGCTTCCCTACTCTTTCCTCTTCTTTTAGTTCCGCACCTTGGACTTGTTCGAACTGCTTTTTTATTTGGAATTCTAAATGTATTAACAGGCATCTGGACTCTTTATCTTTTTGAAAAAGAAATTCCCTGGCTTAAAACTCTAAAGCTTGCCATGTTCATAGGCTTACTCTCGTTACTCGCTGGATTTGTTTATTCAGACCGAATTCTCGGATTTGCGGAAACTGCTAGTTACCCCGACAAAGTGATTTATTCCAAATACTCCAAATACCAAAGAATTGTTCTCACAAAAGCAAATGATGACTTTCGATTATTTCTAAACGGCAACTTGCAATTTTCCTCTCGAGATGAATACCGCTATCACGAAGCTCTCGTTCACATTGGTCTTGCTGGAATTACAAATCCTAAACGTGTTTTAGTTCTAGGTGGTGGTGATGGACTTGCAGTAAGAGAAATTTTAAAATACAAGACCGTCGAAGAAATCGTCCTTGTCGATTTAGATTCCGAAATTACAAACCTATTTTCTAAACACGAAGCATTAACCGATTTAAACGGCAAATCACTGTCATCCTCTAAATTAAAAATTTATAACGAGGATGCATTTCTCTGGCTTAAAACAAATGAGACTAAGTTTGACTTTGTAGTAGTTGATTTTCCCGACCCGAGTAATTATTCTGTAGGTAAGCTCTATACTAATTCATTCTATCGACTCCTAAAAAAAGCAATTTCAGAGGACGGAGTTGGTGTCATTCAAAGCACTTCTCCTTATGTTGCTAAAAAAACTTTTTGGTGTGTGGATAACACGCTGAAATCGGTAGGCTTTCAAACCGTTCCCTATCATGTCTATGTTCCTGCCTTTGGTGATTGGGGTTATATTTTAATTTCCAATTCAAAATTTACAATTCCAAATGAATTTCCTTCTGGCTTAAAATATATCAATGGTGAAATCGCGAAGACTCTTCCTGTCTTTCCAAACGATATGGTCGTCTCTTCTAAAGAGGTGAATAAATTAAACAACCAGGTTCTCGTCAGGCTTTTTGAAGAAGAATGGGAAGAATACGCGCACTAATAAACTGATTACCACCGATGGACACGGATGAACACAGATAAAAAAAACGATGAAAAGTTTTATAAATGTAATTATATTTGTAATAAATGAATTATCGTATCTGTTATCGGTGCACTCGGTGTTCATCGGTGGTAATCTTTTAAACATTGGATAGCTACTAAAGGGGCTCCGTTAGTTTATGTATAATAGAAAAGATTTTTTAAAATTGTCTTCTCTTGTTGGTTTAGGCGCGTTATCCGCTTACTTTGGGGGAAGAAAATTCTTCTCTTCTAGAGAATATGATTTTCCCGTAAAAATTTCTGGTGCAAATTTTAAAGCGGGGCATTTACTCAGAGAAGGTATCAGTGAAATTCCTAAAGATATAAAAGAAATCGAAACAGTCATTGTAGGTGGTGGCATTGCCGGATTATCCGCAGGATGGTATTTATTAAAAAATGGCTATAAAGATTTTTTAATTCTAGAAATGGACAATCATGTTGGAGGAAATTCTAGCTCAGGCGAGAATTCTACAAGTCAATATCCTTATGGCGCTCACTATGTTCCTCTTCCGGGGGAAAATGCAAAGTATGTGCGAGAGCTTTTTGAAGAGTTAAAGATTATTACTGGTTATAAGAATGGGCTCCCCGTCTATGATGAATTTTATCTCTGCGCAGATCCAAATGAAAGGCTATATTTTCAAGGTCTCTGGCAAGAAGGTCTTATTCCCGCTCGCGGAATTCCAGTAGAAGATAAAAAACAATACAACGAATTTTTCGGTTTTGTAGAATCTCTCAAAACTAAAAAAGGAAATGACGGCAAATACTTGTTTGCCATTCCAATTGAATTTAGCTCAAAGGATTCAGAGTATCTAGATCTCGATAAAATCAGTATGCTTGACTTTATGAATAAAAGAGGTTGGACTTCTAAATATTTACATTGGTATGTTGAATATAGCTGCCGCGATGACTATGGGGTTTCCCATTCTAAAGTCTCTGCCTGGGTGGGCTTACACTACTTTGCCTCACGAGCCGGTAAAGCCTATAACGCCGACTCGCAAACAGTTCTTACCTGGCCTTCTGGAAATGGATTTCTCGTAAACAAACTAAAAGAAATAAGCCGGGCTCAAATTAAGACAAATACCCTAACCTATCGCATTGAGAAAAATGGGGAAAGGGAATTTTTGATTGATACAATAAATCCTGATACAAAGTCAACGACTCGATACAAAGTAAAAAAGATAATCTATGCTGCCCCCCGCTACACTGCTAAGAAAGTAATCCAGGGCTATAAAAGTGATTCTGCGGATACTCTTGTTTTTTCTCCCTGGTTGGTTGCCAATATCACTCTAAAACAAAAACCCTCTGGAAATGGAGTTCCTCTTTCCTGGGACAATGTTAGCTTTTATAGTCGCTCTCTAGGTTATATTGTTGCCAACCATCAAGATTTAAAAATCAATCGCAAAGAAGTTGTGATTACTTATTATTTGCCACTTGACGAAGGAGATTTGAAATCAGAAAGACTAAAAGCATTTAGAGGAAGTAAAGAAGACTGGCTTGAAATAATTCTTCCCGATTTAGAAAAAATGCATTTAGGCATAACAAGAGAAATTACAGAAATAGATCTCTGGGTATGGGGGCATGGCATGGTTAGCCCCGGAATCGATTATCTCTGGAGTGAAAAGAGACAGGCTATGCTTAAATCATTTCAAGGAATAGAATTCGCGCATTCAGACATGAGTGGAATTTCTATTTTCGAAGAAGCCCAATACCGCGGCTGCGAAGCAGCAAAAAAAATACTGAGTTAAAAAGATTTCCACCGATGAACACGGATAAGAGAAAAATTACCCAAGTCATTTCGAACAGCAGCATCCAAATTAGCGTCGAGAGAAATCTATCTTTCTTAATGCTATTAGCCTTAAGAAAGATAGACCTCTCACTTAGACACCATTGCTTAGCTAATATTTTTATACTCCGGTATGTTCGAGGTGACCGTAATAGCAGGCTTTTTATTTTTTTTACAATTCAATAGGAGAAAAATGCAATTGAACAGTCCTAATTCCCAATCCTGGCTTTATAATAAGACTTTTGATTTGGTGTTTATTTTATCGCCTCCTTTTCTTGCGGTTTTTTTTGTTTTATTGTTTGCGGAAAGTTTTACGGCTACGGAAGGTTTACCTCTTTGGGCATGGGTTGTATTTGTACTTTGCATTGATGTCTCCCATGTCTATAGCACACTATTTAGGACTTACTTTAACAAAAAAGAATTTTCTGAAAATAAAACTTTATATACAGTTCTACCTCTTGGCATTTTTTTTATCGGCGTGATTTTACATATGATAGGAGCCGCTGTATTTTGGAGAGTGCTTGCTTATTCTGCTGTATTTCACTTTATCAGGCAGCAGTATGGTTTTTTAAGACTCTATTCACGAAACGATAATGAATCGACTTTATCTAAACGAATTGACGCATTACTCCTATATACCTCTACTCTCTACCCGATCGTCTATTGGCATGTAAATCTTCCCCGCAATTTTCGCTGGTTTACGGATGGAGATTTTTTTACTGGTATGCCTTCTTTACTTGAAGATATTTCTCTTGGATTCTATCTCGGTCTAATTCTTATTTACCTCGTAAAAGAAATTCGAACATTCTATTTACATAGAGAATTTAATCTAGCGAAGAATCTAATTATCTTCGGGACAGCTCTTTCCTGGTATGTGGGTATTGTTTTATTAAATGGCGATATGGTATTTACAATTACAAATGTAGTTACTCATGGGATACCTTATATTTCACTCGTTTGGGTTTATGGAAAAAAACAAGCGGATAAGGATAGTTCTGTGCTAATTTTGGAACGGTTTCAGTATAAAGTTTTTTTTGCTAAGTATTCCTTTCCCATTTTCATTCTAGCTCTTTTATTTTTAGGCTATATCGAAGAAGGACTCTGGGCGGGTTTTGTTTGGCGAGAGCATTTAGAAGTATTCGGACCTTTCGCAAACTTGCCTGTTATCCGCGCCAAGGATACTCTCAGTTGGATAGTTCCACTCCTCACTTTACCGCAAGCAACTCATTATGTATTCGATGGATTTATTTGGAAAATACGCGATAGTGAATCCTACTGGTATAAACTTTTTTTTAAATAGGAGTAATCCGTCATTCCCGAGATTTTCTGTCGGGAATCTCAACATCTTGAGACCCCTATTTAAATTTTAGTGGTGACATTGTTCTTTGATAGAATAATTTGGTTTTAATATATGCTAAATTCTATATTGTTTTTACTTATACTTACTTTTCTTTCCAATTGCTCTACTTTTTTAATGGGAAGTAGACCTGTGGTTAATCAGAATATACCTAAACTGGATAAGGATATTTCTTATGAGCTAATTGGCTGGAAAGACAAAGAAAATAAAATTAAAGCTACTGAAATTTTAAAAACTCTAACCCGGTCAGACAAATTTAAAAATATTTCTCATTTCGTAAAATCAGATTCCGAGTGGAAAATTCAAATTATCCTCGATGAATCTCCCCAGCTTGCAATTTTACTCGGAGAGCCAGTACAGCCAGTTTCCTGGGTTGCCGAAAAAAGACCGGGACGTTATTCACTTTATATTTTAAGCCGTGTCCTTTCAGCAGCTACTCGTCTTGTGATTCCCATCATTCAAGTAAAAGAAGAAATTATAACCTTCCGTGTCTGGAAACAAAATGTAAAAAGAGCTGAGTATTCTTATCCAGTTGAAACTGTTCGCGCGATTGGATGGCTTTCCCTCATGCTTACTTTTTTTGATGATAAAAAAGAAATCAAAACAATATATTCTGATTATGCGCTCCTGTTTCTAAACGACTCGGAGAAGAACTATGAATAGAATACTATTCTTAATTCTACTTGGATTTTTATTCAACCTAGTTAACTGTGCAGGAATTTACAATGAACCTGTCTTTATAAATAAACAAAAGACAAATTCAATTTCAAAAAACATTCGCTTAGAATTCACAGGCTTTTATTTCTATGAAAAAGAATTAAACTTACTAAAGACAGAAATTTTAAATTCAGGATTAAGAGAAGATTCAAACTCTCCCGTTTTACTAGAAGTCATTTTAGAAGAAAAAGAAGTTACTTATAAATATAGATTTCTCCACTCTGTAAACTTTATAGCTAGCTTATTTACAGCTGGAATTATACCCTATTACACAATTACCAAACACCAAATCACCTATCGCTTTTCAGAAGGTAAAAAAGAATTAAATAATAACAGGCTTGAATTAGAATTAGACCAGCTTAGAGGCTTATCTCTATTACCCATTACTCCTTTCTTTTGGCCTTCCTCTGCCTTTGATAAATCTATTTTAGATTCCTGGAAAAAACAAGGAGAAATAAAATGAAACATTTCTATTGGATTATTTCTTTCTGCCTCATCTGTTTTATCCATTGTCGCCTAATGCAGAGAAATACTTCAACTTCAAAAGACAGTATTCTAGAATCGATTGAAATAGACGGAATCGAAAGAAAATATATTGTATATCTTCCCAAAACTAAAATTCAGAGAGAAGAAAAAATTCCACTCTTACTTATGCTACATGGTAGGTTTGGAACTGCAAAGCTAATGATGGAAGGCTACAATATGAATGCGATAGCCGATAGAGAAAGATTCGCTGTTATTTATCCCGACGGATATAATCGTAGCCGGGCTGATGGACGGGGTGGAACACCTGCCGATAAAAATAATATTGACGATGTAAAATTTTTAGAAAGCGTCATACAACGCGTAACCGTAAATTATCCAATCGACAAAAATCAAATTTTGATAACAGGACATTCGAACGGTGGCTTTATGACACAGAGAATGCTCATAGAAAAAACTCATCTTTTTAAAGCAGGAGTGAGTGTAACGGCTCATATTTCCAAAAATATCTTAATGAATTCTACTCCCACAAAACCAATTTCAGTAGCATTCATGAGTGGTACAGAAGATCCTTTGGTTCCATATGATGGTGGTTATGTCGTTGACGGTGAAGAAGTGTTAGGCGCAGAGGACTCACTCCGCCGATGGATAGAATGGAATCAATGCAGTAAAAAAGCATCAATTGAAAAAATCAATAAAGAAAGAGATGAAACTAGCCTGGAAATTTATTCTTACAATGGCTGCAAAGAAAATGTTGAGGTTAAACTTTATAAATTAATTGGAGCCGGTCATATGTGGCCCGGCACAAAACAAAAAATTCCATTTGTAAATTTAGGAAAAGAAACCAGGCAATTAAATGCCTCGGAAGAAATTTGGAAAATCTTTAAATCTTATTTATAAACTAAAATTAGTATTTTGATATTCAATTTACTATTCTAATTCCAATCGTTCTAATCCTTTCAAAATTTTTATTTAGATTATTTTTTAAGCGCAAACTTATTGTAATGCGAAATTATTTAAATTTCAGAAGAATGGCTTGCAATTTTTATTCTTAATGATTAAGTATCAGGAATGGGTGTCTTTTTCCAAGAAAACAAACCAATGGGAGGTGTATCCCTTTTTCAAAATTTTATTTCCTACTACGTTTCCTTTTTCTTTTTCTTCTTTATCCTGATTCTAAATCAGTCGATTTTTTCCAAGGAGATTGCACCTATCGTATTAGATGAGAACTTTCAATCTACAAACCTGGGAGAATATATGGAAGTCATCGAGGACAAAGATGATAGTATTACATTCGATAAAATTCTAACAGAAAAATTAGATTGGAAAGAGCCTGTAGACAAAGGGGTTAGCTTTGGATTTAATCCTAATTATTTTTGGCTTCGCTTTTCCATTCTAAGTGTTGACGCAAATTTAGAGAAACCAATTCTAGAACTCGCATTTCCGAGAATCGATTATATTGAACTATATAAATTTAAAAATGGAAAATATGAAAAAACAGTCACTGGAGATCTTTTCCCTTTTAAACAAAGGGAAATTGAAGATACAAATTTTGCATTTGAATTAGAGGCTAATAATATTAAGCCACAGACATACTATATAAGAACAAGAAGCCTTACAAATATTTCATTTATAAACCCAAGACTCTATAAATCGTTTACTGTGTTTCACAAAGAAGCTTCCAAAAGAGACCTAAGCAATGGTTTATTATATGGGTTCTTACTGATTATGATTTTTTATAATTTGCTCTTGTTCATTATAATAAGAGAAAAGGTTTATTTTTATTTATCATTTTATATTTTATCTTTCCTACTTATTTTAATTTCTCTACATGGAGTAGCATTTCAATACCTATATCCCGAAAATACCTGGCTAGCAAATAAAGAAAACTATTTTCATATTCCAATTCTTTTAATGATACAAATTGTTTTTATTAATTCCTATTTAGAGTTAAAGACCAATTTGCCTGTGATGTATAAATTTTTACGAATTCATCTCTGGCTCGATTTAGTTCACTTATTTTTGATACATACCGTTTTTTCAAATTCTCCTACTATAGGCTATTATAGTATTCTCGGAGTCCTTGTTTTAGATAATTTTATCTTCATTTGCATTGGAGTTTATTTATCGATAAAAAAATTTAGACCGGCCTATTTCTTTATGGTCTCCTGGATTCTACTCCTTCTGGGGAATATAGTTCGCGGTCTTTTAAATGCATCCTTAATTCCAGCAAACTTTTTTACATTCTCAGCCTTTCAAGTTGGACTTGCTGCTATGCTTATTTTAATTTCGATTGGACTTGCGGATAAGATTAATTATCTCAAAAGATCACTTTTAAAGACAAATAAAAAGTTGGAAGACTATTCAGATCAATTGGAGCAAAAAATATCAGAGCGAACAAAGGAACTACAAACCACACTTGAGACAGTCAATGAACTTAAAATTCAGCAGGACGGAGATTACTTTCTTACTTCTTTACTACTTGAACCATTTATAGTCAATAATTCAAATAGCGAAAAAGTTAAAGTAGACTTTCTATTAATACAAAAAAAGAAATTTGATTTTTATGGAAAGGAACAGGATATTGGAGGTGATTTATGCCACTCTCAAAATCTAAGTCTTAATAATCGAAATTATATTTTATTTTTTAATTCAGACGCAATGGGTAAATCTCTACAGGGTGCGGGTGGTGCAATTGTATTTGGCTCTGTATTTTTTTCAATCATTCAAAGAACAAAATCGAATGTGGATAATACTTATATTTCTCCGGAAAGGTGGTTAAAGAATACATTTATAGAGCTACATAAAGTATTTTTAACATTTGATTGCTCAATGCTAATTTCTGCCGTTATAGGTTTAGTTGAAGAAGACACAGGCGTCTTATATTTTATCAATTCAGAACACCCATCTATTGTATTATATGCGGATAACAGTTGTAATTTTCTTGAAAAGGAAATTCATTTTACTAAGCTCGGAAGTCCTGTTTCTTCTAATAAATTATTTATCACTCTCCAACAATTGCATCAAAACGATTCCATTTTTATTGGTTCGGATGGTAGAGATGATTTTGCTCTCGATAGTATAAGGCTTAATCAGGATGCAGAAGAATTTTTGAAAGCGGTAAAAAAAGCAAATGGAGATCTAAAAGAAATATTTGAAATTACAAAATCAAAAGGTCAAATCATAGATGATTTTTCTCTTATGAAAATAACCTATTTAGATGAAGTCAATAGCTATGAGCATCTAAAAAACCTTGCCATATCTAATTTGAGTAAAAGTGATTTTAAATCTTACATTCAAATTGGAGAAGAATACATCGAAAAGAATCCAACTGACTCTGAGTTTTTATTGCAACTTGGTAAAGCCTACAGAGAAACAAAGAACTATAAGGAAGCTGTCAATGCATTCGAACGGTTAAGACTGCGTAGCCCCTATAATCTAGAAGTCTTGATTTACCTTGCAGAATCTCTTATTCTTTCACGAAACTATTATAGGTCTCAAAAAATATTAAACGAGTGTGAGCGGATTGACAAAACCAATAAATCAGTTCTTGATTTAAAAGATAACCTGTCGTCTTTACTAAATTAATTTTTTCATTGCGCTCAAACTAACACTGTTAAACTAGTCATTATGTTATTCTATTACAATGAGCATCCAGGTAAAAAATGGTTTGCATCAAACCTTCTTGCACTTATCGGTCGCCTTGCTTCCGTTTTACTTTATAAAGTGAAAATAATTTCTTCTCCAGATTTAAAAATTAACGGACCTATTCTAATTCTAGCAAAGCATTCAATCGAAATTGATATTCCACTTGGTTATTACGCGATGTTAGTTGCCATTGGTAGACATGCCTGGTGCATCATGAAAGCAAGCCTTGCCAGAAGTCGCTATCTTGGATTCTATTGGAAAATCGGTGGAATTCCATTAGACCGAGATAAGCCAGAGAAGAGCAAACATATGTTAGTCTACGCTAAAAAAATTCTATATGACCTCGATGAAAGTGGACTTAAAAAAGGAAATGGAAATGTTATGGTTTTATTTCCAGAAGAAACTACCTACTGGCAAACTATGGGCGAAGGACAAGCTGCCGGTTTTCGTTTTATAGTGGGTAAGCCCAATATACCGCTAAATGTAGTCTGTGCAGGCTTTCGCTACTCCAAGGGGTTTATACGGACAAACCTCGAAATCGAATTTGGACCTATGCGTCAATTTACAAAAGAAGATGACCATGCAGTATTCTTACATGACCGAATGGTAGAAATTGCAGAGCTTTCTAAACTTCCCTATCCATTCCCTCAACCAAAAGCTAGAACAAGGAATATGGAATCAGTTACGGCAACTTAGTAGAATCTTATTTCAATAGTTGCATATAAAAATCTCCAAGTGCTTCGGGAAGATCATCGGGATGAGGCAAAATGCGATAACCTCCCATACCAAGCATCATCGGCAAATAGTCCTTAGCCTTTTTATCTATGGCAAGTGCAAATAGATGAACACCTGCCCTCTTACATTCTTTGACGGATTGCTTAATGTCCTCAATTCCATATTTGCCTTCGTATCTATCGTAATCATTTGGTTTCCCGTCTGATAGAATCAGTATCCATTTCAATTTACTTTTTTCTTTTTGAATGCACTCAAGAGAATGCCTGATAGCAGGACCGATTCTAGTATAACCAAAAGGCTCGAGTGCGCCTATTTTATGTTTTGCGCTATTCCAATTTTCATCAAAACTTTTTAAAGTCAGGTAATCACAGTGGTTTCTAGTTCTTGAGGAAAATGCATTTACTTGAAATCTATCTCCAAACTCATGTAAAATTTCTCCCAGTATTAAAGTAGACTCTCTCTCGACATTTAAAATTCTTTTTCCTTCTACGAATGAATCTGTTGACAAACTTAAATCTATTAGTATTAAAATTGAAATCTCTCTTTTTCTTCTACGCTTCAATAAATAAATATTTTCTCTGGGTGTTTGATTTGAAATTAAATCAGCAAGGTATTCAACTGTAGCATCTATATCGATTTCGTCGCCATAACTTTCATTTCGAAAAGTTTCTAATTGGTTAGAAATACGATTCATCTTTTGCTTCAACTTGTTTAGTGTTGGCTTATACTTTGAAATCGTCCTAGTAAAATAATCAGGGGATACTACTCGTAAGTCACTCGGAAATACTTTGCAATATTTTTCTTTGTAGGCTTTCTTTTTGTAATCCCATTCCGGATACTCATGGTAAAATGCTTTACTATCTAGTTCAGCACTATCCTTTAAATTCGAATTCAAAATCATCTCAGACTGAATGATGGAATGAACTGCGTCATCTACTCGAACCATGTCTTTTAATTTCAATTCCCGTATTGCATCTTCTAATGTCTGTAAATCATCACTTCCATCTAAGTCGCGCCAGTTTCCGCCAAACTCCTCCGCTGTCTCAATTTTTTCAAAATTATGACCGAGCGTATAATCACTAATAGACTTTTTATCTACTTCATGAATTTCTATCGACTCAACGGGAGATGCTTTTATTTCGGAAGTAATCTTTTCAGTAATAGCCTCTTTTTCTTCCAGTGCATTTTTTTTCTTACCTGAAATTGTATTTTCTAATATTTGCTTACCGTGAATATAGGAAAGGTCTACTTTGCTTTGACGGTAAACCTGGTATAGCCGCTCTCTTTCTATCACTTCATCTACAAATTTTTCAAGAGCTGGATATTCTTCTTTCATTTTTGAACAAATAAAAGGAAGGTAATACGCTGGATTTTCTGATTTACGAGTGTTATCCCCCTTTTGCAAAATTCCAAATTGTATTTGTAAAGACATATATACAATCCGAAATATATAAAAATCCAGGTTATTCCGTTTAGAATTGGAATGAGAGTATTCTTTTGGTAAAAAGAAAAGAACCCCGTGACAACCACCTTCTCTTTCGGCAGGTAGAAGTTCAATTGGTTTACCTGTGAGTGCTCTTGCTAATAAGGTTAATTCGGAAGAGTAATCTTCTAATCGAACAACTGTCTCTAGATATTCAGAAGAGGGTTTACTTTCGATTAGTCGCTTTAGTAGAGTCCAACCTTTTTTAAATAGATATTGGTCAAGTTCCATATTATTCCTTGCATAAGTAAATTAAAAATAAAGAGCAACTAGGTCTTTAAGTGCTTTGATTGTATCAGAATCATCTGTCAATGGCTGAACAATTGCGACTTCACAAGACAGCCTTGGTGGAAGTCCACCTGCAATTAGTTTTCCAGCGTCTACAAGAAGTCTAGTAGACGGAGATTCTGTTAGTCCTAGTTCTTGCAGATTACGAATCTTACCCGCTAATTTTACAAGCTTTGTTGATTCTGTATCTTTAAGTCCTGTTTCAGCAGAAACAATTTCGATTTCTACCACTGCTTCAGGATAATCAAAATGTAGGCTAATAAACCTTTGCCGCGTTGAAGGTTTTAATTCTTTCCAGCCACGTTGATATCCAGGATTAAAGGAAGCTACCAGTAAAAAAGAATCAGCAGCTTTCAGCTTTTCTCCTATCCTATCAATATAGAGTTCTCGTCTATGATCTGTAAGAGAATGTACAGCCACTAACGTATCAGGTCTTGCTTCTACAAATTCATCTAAATAAAGAATCGCACCAGTCCTAGCAGCAGTTGTCATAGGTCCGTCTTGCCAGATGGTCTCGGCACCTCGAATGATAAAGCGCCCGATCAAATCAACAGCCGACGTTTCTTCATGACAAGAAACAGTAATAAGTGGAAGACTTAGCTTATGACTCATGAACTCTACGAAGCGGGATTTACCCGCTCCTGTAGGACCTTTCAAAAGAAGTGGAAGCTTCTTTTGAAAGGCATGTTCGAATACTTCCACTTCTTTCCCAATTTGTTTGTAATAAGGAAGATTGTGACTAATCATGATTATACCTTTTCATCATTTAAAAATTCTAATTCATCATGAGCACCCTCTGGCATCAAAACTTCATCAGTAGGAATTCCAAACTGAATAAAATTGTAGATGTAAAGAATTATCCCAACAGTAAAAAGAGTAGCCGCTAGTAAAAGTCCGATGAAATGTACTTCGATTTCTTTTTGCACTACCATAAAGTCCATTCCCAACTTACGTTCGAGGTAAACTTGCGCTATCCCCGCAACCGCAAAAGCTCCCGTCATTCCAAGCATTCCGATATTAGAAATCCAAAATGCGAAGAGAGAAGTCATGTTGTTCCAAAGTTTACGACCAGTAAGAAGTGGCATCGCATAAGAGATAATAGCCAGCACTATCATCGCATACGCACCCCAGAATGCTAAGTGTCCGTGCATCGCTGTAACTAACGTTCCGTGTGTGTAGATATTGACTTGTGGAAGTGTGTGAGCAAATCCTAAGAAACCCGCACCAACAAAAGACATGATCGCACATCCAATCGTCCAGTAAAGCGATGCTTTGTTCGGATGCACTCTTCCACTTTTACGATACATGTTAATCGCAAATAATGCCATTCCCAAAAAGGCAAGAGGCTCAAGGGCAGAAAAAAGTCCTCCAATCCAAAGCCAGTATTTTGGAGTACCGATAAAATAGTAATGGTGTCCAGTTCCTAAAATTCCAGAAAGAAACGTTAGACCCACAATCACGTAAAGCCATTTTTCAATCACTTCTCTATCTACACCAGTTAGTTTAATTAAAAGGTAAGCAAGAATAGATCCCATGATTAATTCCCAAACTCCTTCTACCCAAAGATGAACTACCCACCATCTAAAATAAGAGTCAACTGTTTGGTTGTGAAAGTAAATCATACCCGGGAGGTATAATAAAGCAGCCGCTAGAAGTCCTAGATAGAGAACGATTCCTGTTGTTGAAAATTTTTTGCCTTTCCAAACAGTCATTCCAATATTGAATAAGAATGTAAGGACGTTAATTACTACAAGATAGTCAAGAGGTCTTGGAATTTCCAAAAACTTTCTTCCTTCCCACCAGTTAAAATGAAAACCGATGATAGAAACTACACCCACAATAATCAATGAGACTAATTGAATGTATGCGAGCTTTACAGAATAGATTTCTCTTCCAGACTCGTCCGGTATAATAAAATGAGCCGCACCCATAAAACCAGTTAAGAGCCAAACAACGAGTAAATTTGTATGCGTTGCGCGAGCAGCATTAAATGGGATAAATTCGTGTAATCCGTCGTAACCAATACGCGCAAATCCCATGATAAAACCATAAATAATTTGCAGACTAAGAAGTAGCATACAGGTTGCAAAGAACCAATAAGCCACTTTTTGTGATTTATATTTCATATTTTTCTCCTTATATTTTAAATCGCACCGAGAAACTTGACGATTTCATTTTTCTCTTCTTCAGTGAGTTCTAGCTTTGGCATCGCCGTTCCTGGTTTTACTGCTGCTGGATTGGAAATCCATTTATGCAGATACTCAGCATCATACTTCTTGCTAACTCCATCTAAAGCAGGTCCGACTTTTCCACCAACACCTGAAAGAGAATGACAAGCAGTGCAAAGACTTTTATACTTAGCAGGTTGCGGAATACTTGTATTATTCGCATTGACTGGTGCTGAATTCATTGCTAAGGCTAATGTCGGTTTTGCGGGAAAACCATTTAGGTCTATCTCGCCAATCCATTTAAAGAAAGCGATTAAGTCATTGATTTCGGCATCAGTGAAATTATACTTAACCATTTTGCGCTCTCCCGGAAACATTGCCTGTGGGTCTTTGATAAAAACCTTCATCCATTCAGGTCCTCTTCTATCATAAACCTTTGTTAATTCAGGAGCATAATAAGCCCCTTCTCCCATAATTGTATGACATCCCATACAATTATTTTTTTCCCAAATTACCTTTCCACGTTTTACTTCTTCGGAAAGATTGGATTCTCTAGTTTGACTCGGCACTTGTCTCAAAGTATCTACCGTTAAAATCAACAGCAATACGGTGAACAAAAGAGTGCCCGAAATAAAAAACAGTTTTGCCTGTGATTTAGATAACATTCTACTCCCCCATCTCGATTTATTCTCACGATATACAGAAAAGATTGCCTTATTCATTGATATAAATCAAGGGAGGAGAAATATTTTAAGCGACAAAGATTTATCTTTTCCATCAATGGAATGGAATCTGAAAAAAAAATGGTTAGTAATGAAAGAATATTTCCTTTTTCGAAAAGATAAATCTGTCATAAGTGCGTTAGTAGTTTTACTCTTGTTTGAAATATTTCTACAAGGTGGGTTTTATAAAAATTTTCTAAAGAAGAATTCCTATGCCTCTAATGTAAACAGAATCACAGATCATGCTCTGGGTAAACAATCAGAAATTGATCCTGATATTTTAATAGTTGGAACTTCTCTTGCCTACGAAGGCTTATCGATACAAACTTTAAATGAAAAGCTAAAGCCACTTAATTTAAAGGCACAGACAATAGCTATTCCAGGTGCAGAATTAATTGTGCAGGGACTTGCCTTAGAAAAAGTTCTAAATAAATTCAAACGGGTAAAGTATATTATCCACGTAAACGAGATTGAAATGCCATGGACTCTTGGAATTGTATTTTCTCAGGCAACTTTATCTATGGCATCCGAATTAGATCGCAAACGAGCAATTGAAAGACTCTATCAAGATGAATACAAAATCGGCTTTGAAGAACTAACTTATATTATCCTCAGACTATGGGCTTATAGAAAAGACATTGGGGAGTTTATTCTAAATCCAGAAAAAAGAATTAAAGACATAGGTAAATCTAAAAAAGCATTTAAAGAAAATCTCTATACTTATGAAAACAATTATATAGAGAGTCTGAGTCTCTATAAATTTCAAGATGTAAAAGATTGTTTAAAAATTACAAAGGATAATACGAATATTCCGCCCGGTTCCAATCCATTTCATAGAGAAGCTATATTTAAAACTTGTAAATTGGCAGAAGAAAGTGTCTTATCTTTAGAAGAAAATGAATCTACTAAGCTTTATCATAGAAGATTAGGAAATTTTTATAAGCTCCTAAAGGAAAGAAATATTAAAGTCATTAATGTATTTCCTCCTATCTCTGATTACTTAGGTAGCTTTCAATATGGCGCTCGAGTTTTATTCTGGAAAGAAAAATACAAAGATGTTTTAGGAGAAAAGATAATTGATCTAACAACGGCTATTCCTAAAGAAGAAAACGAGTCTTACTTTTATGATATAGTGCATGTAAATAAAAAAGGAATGACTGTTTTTACTGAAAAACTTTCCGAGTCACTCCTCCTCTACTTTAAAGAAAGGCAGGAAAACAATGCTTTTTAATTCTCTGCACTTCTTACTTTATCTTCCAATCGTATTAGTAATATCTAATTATCTAAAAGATAGAAATCAAAAAATATTTTTACTTCTAGCCAGCTTTTATTTTTACATGGCATGGAATATTCATTTCATCTGGCTCTTATTATTTTCAATCGTAATCGATTACTTCGCAGCCATTTCGATTGCACGATTGGAAAAAACAGATAAGAAAAGAAAGTATTATTTAATTCTTTCTTTAGTCACAAACCTGGGATTTTTAAGTTATTTTAAATACACAAACTTTTTTCTGGGTGCAGTAAATGACCTTAATTTTATTAACTCATTTCGATTTGTAGAGTATAATATTATTTTGCCTGTAGGAATTTCTTTTTATACTTTTCAATCAATGAGTTATACAATTGATGTTTACCGCGGGGCGATGGAAGCAAAAAAATCTTTCATTGACTTTGCACTCTATGTTTCCTTCTTTCCGCAGCTAGTCGCAGGTCCTATTGTGCGAGCGGGAACCTTTTTTAGAGATTTAGAAAACAGGCTTATTGTAAACCTTGAAGTAATTCGGTATTCCTTTGCCCAAATTCTTTTAGGTTTTACAAAGAAAGTTGTTTTCGCTGATAATCTTGCGATTGTAGTAGATAGAGTTTTTACAAATTACTCTTCGTTAAACGCAATTGAAATCTGGACAGGTGTATTTGCATTTATGTGGCAAATCTATTTTGATTTTGCGGGTTACACTGATATTGCGATAGGAGTAGCTAGACTCTTTGGTTTTCAGTTTGATATTAACTTTCATTTTCCATTCAACGTAACAAGCATTAGCCAGCACTGGTCAAGATGGCATCTTTCCTTTTCAACTTGGATTCGGGATTATATCTTTATACCGCTAGGTGGCTCAAAAGTTTCGAGACTTAGAACCCATATCAACGTATTTATTACTTTTTTATTTGCAGGAATATGGCACGGCGCTGCTTATCATTTTGTTGTCTGGGGAATTTGGCATTCTGCTATGATATCGATAGAACGAGAGTATGCGCAAACCAAATTGAGCAAATTTCTAAATGAAAAGGGCGGAATGGTGTATAGTTTGTTTTGCCGTATATTCACAATGATCTGCTTAGGAATTGGCCTACCACTTTTTAGAGCAAAGACATTAACAGATGCATTTGAAATGCTTAAAACAATGTTATTGATTAATCCTAATTCGATTACTTCGTCTTTTAGTAATTACGGATACTTCAAGTTAGTCGCATTTCTTTTTATAACTGGATATATTTTTGAGAAATACAATCTAAAGAGAATGCTAGAAAGCCAGCGCGCGTTTACTGTGTTTATCCTCGTTAATGTGTTTATGCTTTTGTGCTATGGTGTCAGCGAGTCGCAAAGTTTTATTTACTTTGCTTTTTAGTTTTTTAATTTGTGTCTTTTCGAAAGAAGGTTGCAGATTAAAAGAAAAAAATCTAAATTTGATAGAAGAGATTGGAAAGTAGGCTATCTGATATTTCTGAAACTTTTATCGCGTTTCATTCCAAACATCTATCAAAGAGTATATGATCCATAGTAAAAAGTATGCATTGGAATAAAAAAATATGAAAAAGTCGAAGAATAAATCAGTCGATGATTAAGTAATATGCTAATTAAAATTGCAGTAATTCTGTTTAATATATTAAATCTACTATTTCTTTCTTTTTCCATTTTCTTTGTATACAAGCATATCAAGAATAATAAGGAAAATGAGCCAACGACTCCTGCGATAAATACAAAAACAAAATCTAAACCAGTTCAAAAAATTACATTGAGCCAATTTACTTGCAATAACTGCGGCGGTGCAATTAATCTAAATTACTCCACAACACAATGTCAAAATTGTAGCTCAGAGTTTGTGTTACCAAAGGACTATTCTGAAATTATACAATTACGAATCGTAAATAATATTCAACTAAATAAAATAGAACGTTCCTTTAAAAGATATAGTTACTACACCTCAACGCCGTTTAAAATAACTCTAATTGGTTCGCTATTTTTAATCGTTAGCACTTTTCTTTATTATTTTACAACAAGTAAAAGTAATATTTCGGATAACGGTTCTATTTTCTATTCTAAAACTTTGAATTTAATTTTATTTGGTACGACTTATTTATTTACAATTAGCTTTTATCTAAGCCTTCTAATTATTCTGGGAAAAGTTTTTAGTGAGTTTATCACAGAAACTCCTAGAATGTTTAATATGGACGATATAAATGAAGATCGCAAAGAATCCTGTAAATCCTGTGGTGCAGAATTATTATTTGAGGGAAACCAAGTTTCAAAAATATGCTGTTATTGTGGTACAGAGAGTTTCAAAAATAAGTTTGCAGAAAAGTTAAAGAATGCAACCATTTCATTTAACCTAGAAAATACTAAATCGTTACACGACATTTCTTATGACTACAAAACAAGAATATATGAATTATTATACGTGCCATCATTAGTTTATTTGGCTTTTTTTATTTTACCGGTGATCGGTTTTATTATTTTACGAATAAGCAGTGAACTAATCTAGAAATAGCCCTTCGAGGCGAGCAGAAAGTTTACCGCATCCGAACTAACCGTAATCTCCATTCTTTCATCGTGTCCGATGGTTCCTAGAATTAGGCTTCCAGTAGGCAGACCTATTCCAACTTTAATTGGAATTTTGTAATGACATCGCGGGATTTATTTCATTCCCAGAAGCAATTTCAAATTTTTAGAAAAAGTAGTTTTATCTTTTGCTTCGAGGCTTCCTGCTTTGCGAAGGATAATATGATTATCGAGTGTGAATAATTTCATGCGGATAATGGAAGGGTGTGAAAGTCCACAGGCAGAAAGATTTTCGATTGGTGTATCTAAACTCCAGGCATCGTGAGAAGTAGTTGTAATCATCGCTAGAACAGAAAGTCCAATTTTAGTTTGAAATTTTTCTGGGGCGGAAATCACAAGAGCTGGTCTTCTCTTGGAAGCTGTTGAATCCGTAAAAGGAAAAGGCACTACAACAACGTCATATTGCTCATAGGTCATTGTATGCCTCGTCGTCTGCTTCGCTATTCCATTCGGAAAGTGTGCCTGATATGGATTTGAGATATTCGAAGTCAGTGGCGAGCATTTTTCGGATTTGAACTGTATCGTGAAGAATCTCGAACATAATCTTATCTCCTTTTTTAATATTCAAATACTCACGAATTTTTAGTGGAATAGTAGCTTGAAACTTTTCTGTTACTGAGCTGTATTCATTTACTTCTTTTCCCATTGGTTTTTACCTGGTAATACCGTATTACGCAATACTTTCATGTCAATAAAAAAATGTTTTTTTATGGCAAAAAATTTGTAAGTCTAGCATAGTAGATTTATGAAACTAATCATTCTAATATTTCTTTTCAGTTTACAGGTTATGGCAATGGACCACCCTATTCGATTACATTTAGATAAGAAAAAAGGCGATTCTTATGTAATGCGCGTCGCTGTTCCGAAAGGATATGCAATTCAAAAAGAAGCTCCCAATAAAATTAAACTCAGCACTGAGGACAAAATCAAAATTAACCCCACTGAGTTAACCTTCAAAGGGAATACTTATTTGGATAAACCGGAATACTTTGAAAAAGTTGAGGATAATACCCTTACTCTTACAGGAAAAGGTAAATTACAAGTATCCGCCAAAATATTCTATTGCGATTTGAATAAAAACGTTTGTTATCCAGCAAGCATTAAACAAGAAGAAACCATTCAATGATCACATACGAATACAGCGAATACTTCCCGGAAGACGACAGAAATTTCGACAAAGATAAACTCATGTCGATTTTGTCAGAGCTTATCATGAAATATGATATTTCTTTAGAAGAAGCGCTGCGTATGATGATAGAAAAAGGAATTCCCGCCAATCTCTTTTTAGAAGAAGGCGGGATGGAAGATTTGATTAAGGATTTTCAAAAGAAAGTCCAGGCAATGATTGATAATATTCTAAAGGCATTCAATCTAAATCCTACTTCCGAAACATTACTAAAAGATTTACATTCACTAAAAGAAGACATTGAAAATAAATATAAAAAAGACAAAGGAACACTTTCCAGGCTCAAACAGGCAATTGAAGAGGAAAATCAAGATTTGCTCCGTCGCCTCAAATGGGACTTAGCCGCACAAAAAAAAATTGAACCAAAACTAGATGAACTCGTTCAAAAATTACAGGAACTAGATAAAATCAACAATGGAATCAAAAAATATGATTTCACAGGAAAAAAAGTCCCTACACCTAAAGAAGCCGGAAACTTAATAGATAATTTAGACCAGCTAACAGAATTAATCCGCGCCTTACAAGAAGCAATTGATTCCGGTGATTTGTATAATTTTGATTTAGAGCAATTAGCAAAATTTTTAGGTCCTGAGAGTTACCAAGAATTCATTGAGAGAAGAGAAGCTATTTTTGACCAGCTTAAGAAAATTTTACAAGAAGCAGGAGACATCCAGGAAAATAGCGAAGGCGGGATAGAATTATCTCCAAAGTCTGTTCGTAAAATTGGCAAGACTGCTTTAACAGAAATTTTCTCAAAACTAAAAGCAGATTCCACATCGGGAGCACATATTACAAATGAATTCGGAGACAGTGAGAATATTACTTCCTCTGTAAAACCTTTAGAGTTTGGTGATAATATTTCGCATATCGATTTTTCAGGAAGCATTATCAATAGTATCATTCGGGGTAATGGCAATATACCGTCACTTAAGGATATCGATGTATTCCAGGCGAGAGGTAACGCTAAATCATCCACAGTTATATTACTCGATATGTCTGGCTCGATGGCTCGCTCCATGCGATTTTACAATGCAAAGAAAGTTACAATGGCAATGGATTCGTTGATTCGAAATGAATACAAAGACGAGAAGCTAACAGTCATTGGCTTCGGAAGCACAGCCAGGATTTTTCCAATCACTCAAGTTCCTACACTTCAACCATATCCAGTTACAATTTTTAATTCTCATATCAAATTGAAATTTGATTTTGCTACAATGAAAAAGGAAGAGATTGAAAATAAAGTCCCACAGTATTTTACTAATTTACAAAAGGGATTAAACATGGCAAGGCAGGCTCTCTCTTCCAAGCAAACAAAGAACAAGCAAATATTTTTAATTACAGATGGTGCTCCGACTGCTCACTTCAAAGGCTCGGTGCTTCATATTAATTATCCCCCTTCTCCTCCCGATTTTGAAGAGGCATTGACTGAAGTAAAAGCCTGCGCGGAAGATGGAATTGTAATTAACACATTTCTACTAACGTCTGAGTGGGATATGAATTACTTTGGTGAAAAAAGTTTTATCCAACAATTTGCGAAGATGTCAAAGGGAAGAATTTTTTATCCGCATCCCAATGAATTAAATCAAATGATAATCTACGACTTCATTTCAAATAAAAAGAAAAAGTTTTCTTATTGATTAGTATAGGACTGTGTAGAAGCGTAAATTTCTCACAGAGCATACAAAGTTGACAGAGAAAAAGTTGATACATTCAAATACTCTCTGTATGCTCTGTGAGAATTATATACTTTGTTTTTACACAAGATTACGGGAACAGGAAAAGATTTATATCTCTTCCTACTGTTTTTTTTATTCGCCCTCGATTTGTTGTGCAAGATAATTTGCAACACCGATCTCAGCAATGATTGCTTGTTGAGCTTCAATCCAATCAATATGCTCTTCTTCGGAAATAAGAATTTTTTCCATTAAATCGCGAGAGCCATTGTCTTTGTTTCTAGTCGCGATTTCAATCCCTCGATTTAATCTTTCTACTGCTGAATATTCTAGAGCTAAATCATGTTTCAACATTTCGTCAATATTTGCTCCAACCATAATCTTCATATATCTTTGTAGATCTGGAACTCCATCAAAGAAAAGGATTCTCTCTATCACAGCATCAGCATGTTTCATTTCACCAATTGACTCTGCATGTAAATACTTTGCTAATTTTATATAGCCTTTATTCTTATTCATTTTTGCATGAATAAAATACTGGTTAATTGCTGTTAGCTCTGCTGCTAAAATTTCTCCCAATACTTCTAATACTTCTGCATTCCCTTTCATGTTTCTACTCCCTGTTTATTATATTTATTTTATTCCAATTAGACTTTGTAGAATGGAAATTTTGGTTTATAAATGCAAAATCTAAAGAAATCAAAAATAATTCTAAGTTCCTTTGATTAAAAAAACCTTGCCTCAAAATCCCATTTAGTTAAATTAAATAAATACCGTGCACAATTCAATTTTTTTATTTTATTAATTTGGAATAATTTTAAATATAGTAATATTGATTCCTATTTTCAGTGCGATACAAAATAACAGATGAAAGATATCTACATTCACTCCACACATATTAGCAAATTCGGAAAACATGACTCTTCTGTTTTACAACTTTCAAAAGACACTGCTCAAGTTTCTCTTTCTAGTTTTGATTCAAAAAGCATTGACTTACTCGTGTTTACCTCGTTTACTCCCGAGCGTTATACAAACGAATTTCATTTAGCCGCTAAGCTTGCAGACTCTCTTAATCTTAATTCTGTCTTTGCAATCAGAACAGAGACTGCCTCATCTAGTGGAGCCTCCGCTTTACATACCGCATACTCCATGTTAGCTAGTGGATTATTTAAAAACGCTCTTGTGGTTGGAACTGAGATCATGAGTAAATTAGGAAGAGAAGAAAGTAATCTTGTTCTTGGCTCTGTTTTATCAGATCGTATGAGAAATTTTTCTATGTCTATGGCACAGGGGGCAGCGCTCATTACCCGCCGTTATTTAAAAGACTACAACTATAAAAAAGAAGACCTTTTTTACATTGCGAAAAAACTTCATGACAACGGGTTTGAAAATCCAAATGCTCATATTAAAAAAAAGATAACAGAGTCTGATTATAAACAGGCTCCTTTATTTTCGGATCCACTTGGACTTTACGATATATCCCCCTTATCCGACGGTTGCGCAAGTTTAATATTATCCTCGGAAATTAAATCAAACTTTTCGATACGGGGAATTGGACATGGACTGGGAGGATTTAAAACAGTTAATTTAGAAACCAGTTTCCCCTCATCTTTAGCGGCTTATAAAAAAGCGTATGACATGGCAAAACTGAAACCTTCCGATATTCAAATTGCAGAATTACATGATGCTTTTACAACATTTGAAATCATTGGAGCAGAAGATGCTGGACTCTTTGCGAAAGGCCATGCCTTAAACGCAGTCAAAGACGGAGTATCCGCTATTACGGGCGATCTTCCTATAAATGCTTCAGGTGGATTAAAATCTAGAGGACATCCTATCGGAGCATCTGGACTTGCACAGATTGTAGAACTCATTCGATTTATGAAGATTCAAAATAAATCGATTGGTCTTGCACATTCAATAGGTGGATTAGCAACAAATAATTTTGCAACAATACTGGAACAAAAATGAAAATTTTAATTATACAGACTGCTTTTCTCGGGGATTTAATTTTAACAACTTCGTTTTTTAGGGAAGTAAAAAATAAATACAATGATGCAGAAATTCATTTAATTGTAAACAAAGGCACTGAAGATATTCTAGCCGGCAATAAGAATATAACGCGTGTTATCCCCTTTGATAAATCAAAGGTAAAAAAGTCTATTTTTTACTTTTTTTCTTTCATTCAAAGTTTAAGAAAGGAAAAGTTTGATCTCTGCCTATGCCCCCATTTTTCTCATAGATCAAGCCTTATAGCATTCTTTTCTGGAGCGAAAAAAAGGATTGGTTACAAAGAAGCTGGATTTTCTTTTTTACACAATGAAAGAATTTCTAGACCCACTCGGGGTAAACATGAAGTAGATAAATTATTTTCTCTACTCTATGATAAAGACACAGTATTTCCCTTATCAAGAAAACGACCTGAACTTTTTTTTCCAGAAGAAAGAATACAAAACATAAAAAAAATTCTAGAATCACACAATTTAAAGAAAAACTTCATAGTCCTCGCCCCTTCCTCAATTTGGGAAACGAAAAGAATGCCTGCCGAAAAGTTTAAAGAATTATTCTTTAATATTGCGACTAATACGAATTACTCTATAATATTAATTGGATCTAATAAAGATGAAATTCTTTGCGAGAATATTATAGAAAGAAGACTTCCCGAACAGGGAAAAAAAGGACTCTCTGATCCAGAAAGAATTTTTAATTTAGCAGGAAAAACTGATCTTATTGAGCTTTCTTATATTATCAGCCAGGCAAGTGCAGTAGTCTCTAATGATTCATCTCCTATTCACTTTGCTTCTGCACATAACGTTCCGACTGTTATGATCTATGGTGCTACTGTTCCTGATTTTGGTTACTCTACATTATCCGATAAGCATTTTATTGCTGAAGTGAACGGACTTCCCTGTCGTCCCTGCGGAATACACGGCGGAAAAGTTTGTCCTGAAAAACATTTTAAATGTATGAATGACCAAAATACTGATTTAATTTTTACAGAGTTGTTAAAATTACTAGAATTATCTAAATAACTGACTTTATACAAAAAGGAAAAATGATGAAACTTATAGCTTTGATTTTCTTCTTACAACTTATATTTTCCTGCTCTTCCCTTGAAAAAGAAAGACTCGCGCTAGAAAAAGAGAAATTAGAATTGGAAAAGAAGAAATTACAGTTTCAGGAAGAAAAACTTAAAGCCTGTGCCTGTTGCAATCCATGCAGCAATTGCGGCAAAGCAGAAGAAGTCGTTGTCGTTGAAAAAAAAGAAAAGCCCGATTGCATTAAGGAGCCTCCTCCAACAAGCGAAGAAATTTGGGCACTCTCTGTAGAGGGTAATTGGCATTATTCACCAAGTAAAATAAAATCTAAAAATATCTGCAAAGGAGATATTAAAGAATCGTTTTATAAGCAGTTTACAAACACAGAAAGCTATGTGGCAAAAGAACAAGTTCCCGCAACAAAGCAAAGTAGCTGCATCAACAATGTTTTATTCTCAGGAAAATCTCAACTTTATAATTCTATGCTAGATAAAACAACAAAAGAAGAGTCCATTACTTTATCCAAAGAAGATAAATCTCAAATTCTTCAAGAATCAGTAGAATACAATAATGCCGAAAAAGGCAGAAGCTTTTATTACGAATGCAAACCTACAGACCAGGGCATGCGATGGGATAGTTGTAAATGCGTCTTATATGCATCCTATCCAGAAGGCAAACAGGGTCTTGCCGCAAGAATGAAAAAATAATTTTAAGGATTTACATTGAATAAAATTTACCAAATTAAATTAATCGTCCTGAGTAGTATATTATCATTATACGCTTGCAGTGCCTTCGGAAAAGACCCCGAGGGAAAACATTTAGATAAAATAAAACAGTCTCCACAATTCGATAAAGAACGAGACCAATTTGTAAACAGACGGCCTGATGTATTGGAGAAAATGCGTGAAAAACAAAATACATTTAAACTGGCTCTAATCTTTTTATTCGGTGGAGCAGATAATCGTCGTCCTCCCGAAAAGCTTCCTGAGATAAAACCAGATGTTGAAGAATTTCTAAAGAAATCAAATAGCCTTAAATTTATCTGGTTCGGACATTCTACCTTTCTTGTTAATTTCGATGGAACAATTATTTTATTTGATCCGGTTTTCTCCGGTGCGGCATCTCCTGTTAGCCTCTTTGTGAAAAGGTTCCAAGAAGCAGTGCTCAATTTGGAAGAGTTACCTGAAATTCACTATATAGTAATTTCTCATGATCACTACGATCATTTAGACAAAGAAACCATTGACTTTTTTAAAACTAAAAAAACAAAGTTTATAACTCCACTTGGAGTAACCTCTCATCTAAAAGAATGGGGAATAACAGAAGATAGACTCACCGAGCTTGATTGGTGGAATTCAACAAACACAGAAAATTTAGAATTTATCTTAACTCCTGCACAACATTTCTCTGGCAGAAAAGGATCGAATCAAAATAAAACCCTCTGGGGTTCCTGGATTGTCAGAAATAAAAGTCAAAGCCTTTATTTTAGCGGTGATTCGGGATATGATACTCATTTTAAAACGATAGGCGATAAGTATGGACCTTTTGACATTGCCTTTATCGAAAATGGTCAATACGATGAAAAATGGAGAGACGTTCATGTTTTGCCAGAAGAAACTGCTCAAGCTTTCATCGACTTAAAAGGAAAAAGACTTGTTCCTGTTCATTGGGGGATGTTCGATCTTTCCCTTCATTCCTGGTATGACCCAATTGAGAAAATTGAAAAAGAATCCGAAGCGAGAAATATAAAACTTTTAACTCCTAAGTTTGGACAATTAGTCAACTTAGAAGAACAAACAATCTTTGAAAAATGGTGGAAGGCTTTTATTAAGTAGGTAAATTGGAATTATGCTATACGAAATTTATAAAAAACGAATCAAAAAAATTCAATCCCATTTAAAAGACGGGGAAACCCTTTTGTTATTTGCCGCAAATCATTTAATACGAAACAGAGATGTAGAGTATAAATTCAGACAGGACTCGGATTTTTTTTACCTGACAGGAATCACGGAGCCGGATGGAATTTTAGTTTTAAAAAAAGAATATAGCGGTTTATTCGTATTACCCAAAGACAAGGAAAAAGAAATTTGGACTGGAATTCGCATAGGAAAAAAAGAAGCAAAGAAGTTATTAGACCTAAATGAATCATTTGATACAACGGAGTGGAATGATAAATCTGTAGAGCTACTCACAAACACGTTTACACTTTTTCATTTTTTTGGAAAGGATAAAGAGCGTGATAGCGGATTAATAGCAGTATGCGATCATTTAAATAAACGTTCCCGCATTGGACAATACGGTCCTCATCGAATTGAAATTCCAGATTTTCTGCATGAAATGAGACTTATAAAATCGAAAGAAGAAATCGATGCAATAAAAGAGTCAGCAGAAATTACTAAAGATGGACATTTAGCTCTCTTTAAAGAAACAAAACCCGGGATGTTTGAATACGAGCTCGAAGCAATCCTGGAAAGGGAGTATTTAAGACAGGGAGCCTGGGGTGGCGGATACGGACATATAGTCGCAAGTGGTGCCAATGCTACAATATTACACTATACATTTAATAATGCTAAAATTAAAAAAGGTGATTTAATCTTAATTGATAGCGGAGCAGAAAAGAACTATTACACAGCAGACGTTACGAGGGTATATCCTGCTGACAAGAAATTCACTCCCGCTCAGAGAGATATCTATGAAGTGGTATTGGATGCTCAAAAGCGTGCTATTAAAAATACCATTGCCGGTAAACAATTCGTAGCCGTTCATGAAGAAACTGTACGCGATCTTTGCATTGGCTTGAAATATTTAAAATTAATAAAAGGCTCTGTAGATTCTGTTATGGAGAAAGGCGACTATCGCAAATTTTATATGCATCGAACGGGACATTGGTTAGGGATGGATGTCCACGATGTTGGTAAATACTTTGAGAAAGGGGAAAGTCGAAAACTTTTGGATGGAATGGTTACAACAGTCGAGCCCGGACTTTATTTTGATCCTACGGATAAATCAATTCCAAAGCATTTTAGAGGAATAGGAATTCGCATTGAAGATGATATTTTAGTCAATGGGAAAAATCCAATTAACCTCACATCTTCCATTCCGAAAGAAGTAGAAGAAATTGAAGCAATTAGAGAAACGGCTTTTTAGCATTCAATCCCAAGGGGTAACAATGATTTCCCGCTGTTCTTTCATCCAATTCACGGTTTCATTGAATCTATCATCATAAGAAAAACTATTATGGTTTTGTTTTCTTTTAGAAGGCGAACCAAATTGACTCAGTGTTTCTTTTTCTAATAGATATGCTTCGATAGAACTCCAGATAAATTCTAAGAATCTCTTGTGGTAAATACACTTTATCCGAATTCGATTGAACCCACCACGACAAATCTTTTGTATTTCGTCTAAACAATCAAGTGCAACGCGAATTCTTTCTGGAATTTCAAAGTAATTTTTATTCAGAATTTCGTTTTCTACCAGTTTTTGTAAGTAAAGGAAATGATAATATTTATGCCAAACTCTATATAGTAGCTCATCTTCTGGAATTGGCGTCATTTTTTTTAAGATTTCAGCGGACTGCATTAAGTATAATGCTCGTTTGTCGCTAGAAAGTAAATGGTAACTGCCTTCATAGTCACTCATACTTTTGTTTCCTGCGTAGTATAAATCTAAGAGCCGAACAGTTTTTCGTAGATTTATATCCTGTTCTTTTTTTTCTGCGGTTAATTCTTGTAATTCTCTAATGCACTCGTCTACTTTAACAAAGGATATTTCTCGAATTTTCTCCTTTAAGCTAGCCTCAGTCTTTGATAATTCTGTCCTATGTCCCAAGGCACAGATCCATGAATAATACGTTAAATAAAAGACAGCTCGATATACCCTTTCGTAAATATTCAACCTATTATCAATTTTTGAATACAAAACCTGATAATTTTTTTTAATCAGATTTAAATTTGAATTCGGGCATAAAATAAAATGAATGTTTTTAATTGCATGCTCAATTGGTAAATCTACATTCACCGCTTCTTTTTGAAAATAATCTAACACATTAATTTTTTCATCGACTTCTGTCTTTTTTATTTCATAAAGTTTTATCCACTTGTCCCAGTATGGTTGCTTTTTCTTTTCTTTCAATACTTCCAACTTCATTTTAATCAAGCTTTCTTTACTATCCTGGTCTCTATAAAATGGTAATAGCATGGAAAAATAATCTACATAGATTGAATTTGAATGAAGTATATAACGAATTGCCTCTACATAATTCGCCGGAATTCGTTTTTGGCTCATTTCTTTTTTCACAGATGAATCTGAATTTCCGATTAAGACACTTAGCAGCAAATATGTTTTCTCTTTATTAATTCCGAAATTGGAAGTCGATTCAAATAGACTATTCGCATACTGCTTGTAATTCGCTTCTTGTAATCCCATGCGGGCATTTGATTTATTTTTCATTTCTACTCCTACTAAAAATATAGCCTTCTCTTTAAAAATATGGGGTACATTTCATACCCTTTTTAAAAGTAAACCACACTTGCGAATCTCTCTTTAGTAATTTACAATTGAATTCCTACTGCAAATACTCAACCAAAAAAGTTTAGGAGAGTTTAATGAAAACAAAACAAATTTCGGTAGCAATGCTACTCATTGTAAATTTATTTCTGATTGAATGTAGCACTCGTGTTGGAGATTTCACAGTAGTATCTACTCGAAACTCAAACGTGAAAAATTGGAAGAGAGCACCAGAGCGTGTAGAAGGATATAGTTGCAGTTGGTGGCTATTGTTTTTCCCATTAAAAAAATGGGATATGAAAGATGCTATCGAAGATGCCATCGACATATCAAACAAGGCAACCAAATCAAAAAGCATACAATCCGAATCCTTACTCGATGTAAAACTGACGACTTCTTGGTTTTCAATTTTGTTCGTAACAAGATCATGCCTCTACGCAGAAGGAACACCTTCAGATAGTTGGTATAAAACAGAAGAAAGAGAAGATCAAATTAAGAATTAGGCATTTTATAATTAACCAAGGAGAATTTTATGAAAATAATAATCATTACCCTCATTTCAACATTGCTTTTGTCTTTGAGTATTTATGGGCAAGCTAAACCGATGGAACCAGAAATTGAAACTTTTTACCTGGAATCGGATGGCGAAATTGCTTACAGGTATGTGCTAGATAAAAAGATCTGTAATTGCTTCTTTCAAATTGAGCATAAGAAGAGTAAATCTATTTCTATCACGCAAGTCTCTTGCGAGAAATTAAATCGCTTCTACACTTTTAAAGAAAGCTATTCAAAGTGTTTAAATTAAAATAAGCCATAATTAATAAAGGAAAAAAACAATGAAAACAATATTTACAATATTAATATTCACATATTTTATAGTTGGCGCTCAGGCGCAAGAGGCAAGAAGACATGGAATGAATGAATCTGCTTTCTCTACCTTAAAAGAAAACTTAACAACATCATTAGATACTTCAAAAATTGACATGCTAAAAAACCTCAATTCTGAAACTTTCAGCAGTTATCAAGTAAAAGAAATTCTTGATTTATTCAGTCTCGGAAATTACAGAGTGGAAGCATTTAAAATTATATCTTCTCAAATAGAGGATTCTGAAAATAAAAGTGTAATCATGTCCGCTTTTCAAAATGATTTATCAAATTATAAAACGGATGCCTATAAAATTTATAATTCAATTAAGGTGACGAAGAAAAAAGAAGCCACTGAAAATGCTACCATTCCTTTATCTGGGAATGTTTCTTTGCTTAAACAAGAAACAAATTGTGCAAATGATGAAAACACTTTTACAATGGATGATAAGGTTATCTTTTCATTTAACGCAAACAAAGCAGTGGAAGCAACAAGTTTACAAATTTGGATTTCAGAATGTAAGAATCAAAATGATCAATCTTGCTATACTCCGTTTTCAAAAAGCGCAAAAGATATTTTACCCGATTGGAGAGGATTTAAATATGAAAATCCTGTTCCTTTAAAACAACTTCTGAGTAACGACGGTAGCAACAAAGTTCCTACGCGAAATAACTGGTATCATTTTGCTGTGATTATAAAAAATAAAATCGCAGCGGAAAAGGTATTTCAAATAAATAAAACATGTGAATAAATCAACTTTCTAATCACTCAATATATCAAAAGACCTCATTTTTTATACTGAATTTCATTTTTTTATGTGGATAACATGCGTTATTTTGTCGAATATTCTTTTATGAAAATACTAAAAGTAATTCATGGTTATCCACCTTTATTCAATGCAGGTTCCGAAGTATATAGCCAAACACTTTGCAATGAATTGAGCAAAGAAAATGAAGTATTTGTTTTTACAAGAGAAGAAAATCCTTACTTGCCTGAATTTCATTTAAGAGAAGAGCGGATTTCAGAAAAATTAAGTATCCATTATATAAATATTCCACGCGGAAAAGATGGATTTCGTCACGCGGGAATGGACAATGTTTTTTGTAATTTCATTCAAAGAGTAAATCCAGATATTGCGCATATCGGTCATCTAAATCATCTGTCTACAGGTTTTGTAGATAAACTCTATGAAAATCAAATCCCAATTGTTTACACTCTTCATGATTTTTGGCTAATGTGTCCAAGGGGGCAATTTTTACAGACTAATTTTGGAAATAGCGATTACTATCAATTATGCGATTCACAGGAAGATAGAAAATGCGCTACCAATTGCTACAATGCTTATTTTTCAGGGCATAAAGATTCTTTAGAAAAAGAAATTCAGAATTGGACTGATTGGATTGCTTTAAGAATGGAGGAGACTCGTTCGATTTGCGAAAAAGTTTCTCTATTTATTTCTCCTTCGCGATACCTTAAAGATAGATTTATAAAAGATTTTTCAATTCCTGAAAACAAAATTCTACTTCTAGATTATGGATTTAAACTAGAAAGATTTAAAAAGTTTTACAATTATAAAGTAAAGACATTTACATTTGGTTATATTGGAACACATATTCCAGCAAAAGGAGTTAACTTACTATTAGACGCTTTCTTAAAAATTGAAGATGAAGCTATTTTAAAAATATGGGGAAGAGACAATGGCCAGAGCACAAAGGCTTTAAAAGAAAAAGCAAAACTTTCTAAGAATAAAATAGAATTTCTGGGAGAATATAAAAATGAGAACATCGCCAAATCAGTGTTCGGCGAAATAGACTGCCTGGTTGTTCCTTCTATTTGGATGGAGAATTCCCCTCTAGTAATTCATGAAGCTCAGCAATCTAAAATTCCTGTCATTACTGCTGATGCAGGTGGAATGAAAGAATTTGTAGCGGATAATGTTAACGGCTTATTATTTAAACATAGAAATGTATTGTCTCTAAAAGAAAAAATGGAAAATGCAATTAATAGTCTATTCACTATGAAAGATTTAGGTAAAAAAGGTTATCTTTTCTCAGACACCGGTGATATACCGTCTATTGAAGAGCATGTAGATGAACTCTTATTAACTTATTATCACCTAGTTAATTATAAATTAAAAGGCTAAGAAATATTTTAAATAATGAGTTCATTAAATAATTTTTTTAGAATCACAATCGATACAAATCCAGAAGACTGTAACCTACACTGTATTATGTGCGAAGAGCATAGTGAATATAGTAATTTTATAGCAAATCTTAAGAAAGAAACTGGAACAAGTAAGAGAAGAATGCCAGTAGAATGGCTCGAATCGATTTTTCAACAAGCGAAAGAATTGGGTGTAATAGAAATTATCCCGTCTACGATGGGAGAACCCCTTCTCTATTCTGGATTTGAGGAAATAATTTCACTTTGCCAAAAATATTCGATTAAATTAAACCTGACAACCAATGGAACGTTTCCCAAAAAAAGTATAGAAGAATGGTCTAAACTTCTAATTCCAATTTGTTCTGATATTAAAATTTCCTGGAATGGCGCCACAGCGAATATTTCTGAAAAGATTATGAAAGGAATTTCTTTTGAAAAGAATTTATCCAAATTAAACAAACTAATTAAATACAGAGACGAGTATTTCAGAACGAATTCTTATTATTGTAGAATCACTTTACAGCTCACATTTTTAAAAAATAATATACACGAACTTTCCGACATAATTAAATTAGCCGCTAGTCTAGGCGTCGATCGAGTGAAAGGTCACCATCTCTGGGTGCATTTCGATGAGATAAAGAATTTATCCATGAAAGCGAACATAGAAAATAGAAACCAATGGAATGAATATGTCAAAGAAGCAAACGAAACAGTAAATACTTATCTAAAACCAAACCAAGAGAAAGTCATCCTCGAAAATATAATTCCTTTGAGAGAAGATGTAGGGCATGAAATTCCAGCTCATTACAATTGTCCGTTTCTCGAAAGAGAATTATGGATTTCTGCTACTGGAAATATTTCTCCCTGCTGTGCGCCGGACTCTTTGAGAAAAACTCTCGGTGATTTTGGAAATATACAAAATCTAACTCTTCAAGAAATTTTAAACAGTAGCACATACCAAAATCTTGTAGAGAATTATAAGTCTTATCCGCTTTGTCAAATTTGTAATATGAGAAAACCATGAATTGGGAAGAATTTGAAATAACACCTTCCCGCAATAACTTCACCTATAATGGAATAAAATTATTTGACGAAGATTTCTCTGAAGTGCTTGAATTCCAGTCGCCTGGAATAGCCGCGGTGAAAACTCAAACCGGTTGGTTTCATATTCGTCCAGATGGCAGGCCGCTCTATGAAAAAGTCTATGAAAGAGTGTTTGGATTCTATTTCAATCGAGCGGTTGTAAAAGAGAAAGGTTTTTACTACCATATAGGCTTAGATGGATTAGCCGTATATAAAGAAAGATTCTTGTGGTGTGGTAATTTTCAGGAGAAAATTTCTGTGGTAAAGGACTTTAAAAATAATTACTTTCATATAGATCTAAATGGAAATAGTCTTTACGGAGAAAAATATCTTTATACCGGAGACTTTAAAGAGGGAGTTGCATGTGTTTGTGCGGAAGATGGCTATTATACTCATATTGATAAGAAAGGAAATCTACTTCACAATAAATATTTTCAACTACTCGATGTTTACCACAAAGGATTTGCAAGAGCCAAGGATTACGAAGGCTGGTTTCATATAAACAGAAACGGAAGTCCAATTTATAATAATCGGTTTTCTTTAATAGAACCATTCTATAATGGACTTGCTTTCTGTGTTACATTAGTTGGTAAACAAGTAGTTGTCGATGAAAAAGGAAATGTAAGCTTTCTTTAATAATATTTCTTACTTTACATTAAATCTAATTCCATTCTACCCCGATTAGGGTGATATCATCTTGCTGTGCTTCATTTCCTAAAAATTCATTCATTTTCTTAAGGCATTCTTCTAAAATGATATCAATTTTTTCTGTTGCAATTGATTTTACTGAATGATGGAGTTTGTCCTCTCCAAATTCCTCTTCTTTTTTATTGAACTCTTCAAAAATTCCATCTGTGAATAACAACAATTTGTCGCCACGGCGAAACTTCATTCTTACTTCCTGGAAGTCTGCATCTTTCATCACCCCTGGAATTTTACCTGTTCTTTCAAGAACTTTTATATCATTTCCGCTAATGAATAATTGCCCCGAATGACCAGCAGATGTATAAGTAATTGTTTCATTTTCCATATCTATATCTACAATAAAACAAGTAAAAAAAGAATACAAATTACTGTATTTAGTAAAAAAGAGATTATTAAACTTTTTCATTAACTGAGAAGTGGATGTAAAAGATTCCTTTAAGACTTCATATTCACTCTTAATAAGCATTGTAACTAACGCACCCTGCACTCCATGCCCGGTTGCATCTGCAATAAGAATTCTTACAATATTGTTTTCCAGTTTTGCAATGTCAAAAAAATCTCCCCCTACTTCATCCATTGGAATATACCGGGAAACTATTTTTAAGTTTTCTACCTGGAAGGCTTGACCGGGTAACAACCTGATTTGTATTTTCTTTGCGAAATTTAGATCTTGCCTGATTAAACTTAATGTATTATTTAATTCACCAGTCCTTTCTTTTACTTTTAATTCTAATTCATAATTTGACTTCTCTAAATTTGCCCGGACTTGCTCTTTTAAAATATTGACCTTATCTGCAAGGGCAAAGGAAAATATCACCGCTTCTAACGCATTCGCTAATTGGGTAATATAGATTATCTCCATTCCTAACCTTTCTATAAAACCAAAGATTCTTAGAATAAAAAGATTGATTGCAATAAAAAAAGGTAACCAGGCTATTAGAAATAATCTGGCAACTTTATTTCCTTTGCGCCAGACATAAAAACCAGTCATAGGAAGCGCTATCGAAGATATAAAGCCCAGGCTAGAAATTATTCTATTGGCAATTAAGGAAGGGGCAAATGTCAAGTATGCGAAAAGGAACGGATAAGTATAAAGGATGTACTTATATAATTTATGAATCCGTGGTGTATACAATTTGGCATCTAAAAATGTTATACTAAAAAGCACCACGGAGAAAACCATTGTAAGAGCTGTTAAATAAATTAATCGACTTTGCAAGAAAGGACTATTAGGCCAGAGATATTCATATCCATATCCCATGAATGTTGCAATATAAAATAAAACGAAAAAAGTAAACAAAACATAATACAAGAACACTTTATCTCTAAGACTAGTAAAAATAAACAGATTGTATAAAATCATTATTATAAGAACACCGAAATAGCTTCCTGAAAACATCTGCAGGTAATGATCTTTTGCCCGAATTGAGTTTTCTGTTCCAAGATAGAGAGGAACTATCGTTGCACTCGTTGACTGCACAGACATATATATTTCAGAATCAAAATTAAAATCTTCCGGTAAGCTTGTATTTAAGAACCTGATTTTTAATTCCCTTTCATTAAAAACTAAAGTATCTCCGATTCTCTTTTTAAATATACTTCCATCTTTTAAGACGAAATAAAAACAGACGATATCTAGTTGGGGGTATTCAATTACAAAAAATAATTTAGAAGAAGGAATACTTGTTTGATTTTCAATTTTAAATTTAATCCAAGTTGCACCGGGTTTTATTCCAAAATTTATATTTGCTTTCTCATTCTGAATAAAAGTTTTTTGTTTTATTTCTTCGTAACTTAAAGAATTTGTTTTATCTTCTAGAATGGAAGTATAAGGTGCAATTTCATAATTTATTTCTTCTTTAAAAATAATAGCTTTCCTATTTTGACTTCCCTCCTGCGAAAATAAAAAATTTGAGGGTAATAGTAATAAAACTACATAGAACAGAAAATGGATAATTTGCTTTTTCATTTAGTCTGAAGATTTGGAATGATTCTTACATATCTTGAAGTGCTATCGCTGACTGTCACTCGGTTTTTCAGATTCGTTTTTTCACTTGACATAAAAGTTTATTTTAAAATTCTATTTGTCCTTATCATGCCAAATCAACAAACGGGAAAAGAAAATTTTTTAAGACTTGAAATTACAAAAGAAGGAAACAATTTTCGCTTGCAATTGTTTTTTGCTACAGATGAAAGAGGCATTGTTTACCGCGTTACAACAGTCTTATATGCAAATGAATGGAACATTCTAGGCGCTAACATCAGAAGTCTAGAGAATGGAAGAATTGAAGATGAGTTCTTAATTCACAATTCAAACAGAAATGTTCTTGATGAAAACGAATTACTTAAACTTCAAACCGAAATGCAACAACTCTTCCGAGATGAAGTTTCCATTGCATCGTATATGATTAAGAAAGGTAAAAAAGCAAATCTCGAAAAAGGAAATCCAAATGCAAAGATTACTTTTGAGACTGTAACAAACCAGGACTCTACTAAACTTAGAATCCTTACAAAAGATCGGTCTGGTTTATTGTGTGATATTGCACGGATGCTTTACTTAGAATGTATTGATATTCTTTCAGTTGAAGCCAATACAAGAGGAAGTGAAGTAGATGATATTTTCGAGATAAAGTCAGAGTCAGGTCATAGTCTTGACGAAGGAATGCAACAAAGACTGGTAAGAAATTTAAAATCTATTTTGTAAGAGACAGGCTTAAACCTGTCTCCTTTGAAATTTATTGTTTTGCTGGAGCTGGAGTAACTGGCGTAGAAGCTGGAGATACTGGCGCAACGGAAGCAGGTGCTGAATTTGACCCTGTTGGATTACTTGCATTATCCGCAGGTTTTGGTTCTTCTTTAGCAGGAGTAATTTCTGCAGAAGGAGTTGGAGCCTCAATGATTACTTCTTCTTTTTTTGCAAAAAGAAAAGATAATAACAATGACAATACGATAAACGATATCGCAATTACTCTTGTGGCTTTGGTTAATACATCTGCACTAGATGAACCAAATGCAGTTTGACTTGCACCGCCCATCATTCCACCTAATCCACCACCTTTACCTGCTTGCACTAAAACTAAAAGTATTAGAAAAAAACAAGCTATCACAAAAAAAACTAAAACTGTTCCGATTAAAAATCCCATAGTGTTACCAATTTCTTAGAAGTTCACTTCAAGTCAAGCGATATGAGTTTATAGAAGTGCTAAATACGAATCCCATTTCTGACTCGCTCCACCTACTAAACCACCATCGATATTTGGTTTTTCCATAAGCGATTTAACATTATCCGGCTTAACAGATCCGCCATATAAAATGGAAATAGATTCACTTGTGCTAGCGTCATATAAAGAAGTTAATTCTTTTCTAATAAACGCATGAACTTCTTCTGCTTGCTCAGGTGTTGCCACTTTTCCAGTTCCAATTGCCCAAACTGGTTCGTAGGCTATAATTACTTTTTTTGCATCAGAAGCGGTTACACCCTTTAAGCCTTCTAGCACCTGACGCTTAACAACGTCAAAGGTCTTGTTAGCCTCTCTTTCTTGCAAGGTTTCTCCAATGCAAAAAACAGGGACAAAATTTGCTTTCAAAAGAAAATGAATTTTTTGATTTAGAAATCCATCCGTCTCTCCTAAAAATTGTCTTCTTTCAGAGTGACCGACAAGAGCATGCGAAATTCCTAAGTCTTTTAATTGATCAGTTGCAGTTTCACCGGTAAATGCTGCTAGTCCTGATGGATAAATATTTTGAGCTCCAACAGAAACGGATGTGCCTTTTAAAATTTCACTTACTTTTTGTAAATGAACAGCAGAAGGAAAAACTAATAACTCTAAACTTGTTTGTTTTGAACTAAGCCCTTTTTTAATACCTTCCGCAAGCTCTGTTGCTTGAGCCAGGTTTAAATTCATTTTCCAATTTCCAGACATTATTTTCTTGCGCATAATTCTCCTTATTCGCGATACAAACCAATAAATACTTTTTAAGTTCAGGACTTAGATTTAAGCAGGAGGTTTGTTATCGCAACTATCTATATAATTAATCTTTATTGTTTTTTAGAAGTGCGGCTACACCCGGTAATGTCTTACCTTCTAAAAATTCTAATGAAGCTCCACCACCTGTAGAAATATGAGTGATTTTGTCTTCAACACCCGCTTTATTAATAGCAGCAATGGAATCTCCACCGCCAACTACTGATTTTGCGTTCGACTTAGCAATTGCTTTTGCAATTTGGATTGTTCCATTTGAAAACTTGTCCATTTCAAAAACACCCATCGGGCCATTCCAAAGAATAGTTCCGGCAGATTTTATAATTTTCTCGTAGGCGGATACGGTTTTAGGACCAATGTCCATACCCATCCAGCCATCAATGATTCCCATTTTATCTACAGTCTTTATCTTTGCTTTTTCGCTGAATGAATCGGCTATTACATGATCGATAGGCAGTTGAAAATCAACATTTTCATAAGCAGCTTTATCGATAATTTGAAATGCTTGTGATTCAAATTCTTTTTCTACTAAAGATGAACCAACAGGAACTGCACGGGATTTGAGAAATGTATAAGCCATTCCTCCACCGATTAACATTGTATCTACTTTGTTGAATAGATTGGTTAATATTTTTATTTTACTAGATACCTTTGCACCGCCAATGATAGCAACAAATGGCTTTTCTGGTTTTGTGATTAGACCAGTCAGCATTTCAATCTCACGATACATTAAAGTACCTGCATATGATGGGAGATAATGAGTAATACCCTCAGTCGAAGCATGAGCTCTATGAGCAGCACCAAATGCATCATTAATATAAATATCTGCTAGAGAAGAAAGTTTTTTCGCAAACTCTGGATTATTCTCTTCTTCTTCTTTGTGAAAGCGAAGATTTTCTAAAAGTAAAACTTCTCCATTGGCTAAATCATGAGAAATTTTTTCAACATCGGCTCCCACAATTTGCTCAGAAAACTTTACCGGCTTTTTTAGAATAGCCGCAAATGCTTCTTGAACAGGTTTCATCGAATACTTAGGATTAACCTTTCCATCAGGCCGACCTAAATGACTTGCTATAATGAGTTTTGCGCCTCTGTTTAAGAGTAGCTCAATGGTTGGAAGAGTCTTGATGATCCGTGTATCATCGCTCACTTTTCCATTTTCTAAAGGGACGTTAAAGTCGACGCGTAAAAATACGCGTCTTCCTTTAACATCAATATTTTCAATACGGGGTAGATTCATCTTATCCTTTTTTTACCATAAATCGAATTAAATCGAGTACTCTATTTGAATAACCCATTTCATTGTCATACCAAGAAACAAGTTTAAAGAAGTTTGCATTTAATTCAATACTAGCATCTGCATCAAAAATAGAAGAAAGAGGATCACTAGTAAAATCAGTTGAAACTACTGCTTCTTCTGTATATCCTAAGATTCCTTTTAAGCTTCCTTCCGATGCTTCTTTCATTTTTTGTTTAATTTCTTTTAAAGAGGTTGGTTTCACTGTTTTAACTGTTAAGTCAACAACAGAAACGTCAGGAGTTGGAATTCTAAATGACATACCGGTTAACTTACCAGCAACTTCAGGAATACAGAGACCAACAGCTTTTGCGGCACCGGTAGAAGAAGGAATAATATTTTGAGCAGCACCGCGACCTCCTCTAAAATCTTTTTTAGAAGGACCGTCAACGGTTGGTTGAGTTGCAGTCATAGCATGAACAGTAGTCATCAAACCTTCCGAGAATCCAAAATTGTCTAGAACTACTTTTACGATGGGAGCAAGGCAATTAGTTGTGCAGGAAGCATTAGAAACAATGTGCTCGGTAGCTGGGTTGTATTTTGATTCGTTTACACCCATTACGTAGGTTGGAACATCTTTATCTTTTGCAGGAGCGGAGATAATAACTTTTTTTGCACCGGCAGTTAAGTGTTTGCCTGCGCCTTCTTTATCTGTAAATCTACCTGTTGATTCAATGACATAATCAACACCCATTGATTTCCATGGGAGTTTTTCAGGCTCTTTCTCAGCCAAACATCTGATTTTTTTTCCATTAATTATAATATTTTCAGCATCGTGCTCGACTGTTCCTTTAAATTTTCCATGAGTCGAGTCATATTTAAAAAGATAGGCTAAATTATCTGGTGTTACGAGGTCATTGATTGCTACAAATTCTAAATTTGGATCCTCTAAACCAACACGAAGAACAAGTCTTCCGATTCTACCAAAACCATTAATTGCAATTTTTGTCATATAAATGCTCCTACCCTAATCTCATACCTAAAATTAGAGTTTTATTTCTATTTGATAACAAGGTAAAATTCCCATTTCTATGAGTCAAAAAGTAAAATAAGAAAAAATAAAAATTATTCTATTCTTTTTTGTATAATCATATATTATATTAAGTATGAAGATAAAGATTTTATTAGTTCTCTATCTCACCGTTCTGGTTTCTCTTGCAGCAAAAGAGCGAATGACTTATACCTTCAAGACTCATAACTTTAGGATTGAACTGCCCACTCACTGGGAACTTAAAAAATCCTTAACCGACCACAAGCATAAACCAATCCTTATAGCACAAAGCGAAGAGGATCGAGTCTATTTAGAAATTTTCGTTTATCCAAGACAAAATAATGATTTGAAACTCGGGTTCATTCAAACCTTAAAAAAACTTCAGCTCTGGGCAGAGAACTATACTAGCTTAGACCAGGAAGCAGAATTCCCCTTGTATCATCTTGAAGGCTACTGGGCTAAAACAATGGGCTTCAAAAACAAAAAGAAAATGTTCGGTTATGTTGTATATGCAAGTGATGGAGTCAATCTTTTCGTGATTCACACCTATACAAACGCAAATCTTTTCCCAAAGAACTTTAAAACC
>Ga0209174_10000237_pt1 | contig 42739 bp, 40 predicted proteins | sample JI91814BDNA_FD_187505 | JGI IMG/M metagenome (GOLD analysis project Ga0209174, IMG submission 187505) | Wastewater effluent complex algal communities from Wisconsin, to seasonally profile nutrient transformation and Carbon sequestration -... | ecosystem: Engineered > WWTP > Effluent > Algae...
CTTACAAGAAGAAACCGTTAAAACGCAAATTGAAATTTTACCGAACGGTCCTATTCTAGTTTATGGAACCATAGAAGTAAAAGATAAGGCAGGGAACAAAACGTTAAAAAATAATACTACAGCATTTTGTAGATGCGGGCATTCTGGAAATAAACCTTTTTGCGATGGCTCTCATGTAAAAAAAGAATTTCAAGGCTAAGCTTGAATCAGTATTAAGGGATAACGTTTAATAATTCTTGTCTCTAAAGCGTATTGCAAAAATCTGTTTAAATAGAGGCTGTAAATCATTAAAGCATTAACGTGGCGAGGCAAGCAATGGACAAAGAATTATCAGATTTTGTAATCAAAACTCTCGAGTCAAACATTCCGCTCATCAAAAAATACGTCGTAGAAAAAGTAGGTCCTATGGCTAGAGATATCATCAAAAATGATGAGCAAATGAAAACCATTTTTAAGACTGTATATCATCTTTTACCATTTGCTGTTCGTATGGCTGTGAGTGAAAATGATTTTATGGCATTCGCAATGAAAAACAAACACGTCTTACTTGACATTACAGAAAATACATAAGACTAACAACGATTAGTCACCAAGAGAATTTAGCATTATGAAAAAAGAAATTAGCGATAGATATGAACCACAAGCTGTAGAAAAAAAATGGATTGAATATTGGGAAGCACAAAATTCTTTCCAAGTAGATTATTCAAAGAAAGATTCATTTTCGATTGTCATCCCGCCACCTAACGTTACAGGCACACTTCATATCGGTCATGCTCTCAATCATACCATTCAGGACATCATGATTCGCATTGAGCGAAAAAAAGGAAAAGCCGCTCTCTGGGTTCCCGGGATGGATCACGCCGGGATTGCTACACAAGTCGTCGTAGAAAAGCAATTAGCGGCTAATGGCAAAAAGCGCACTGACTTCACACGAGATGAATTTATAAATAAAGTTTGGGAGTGGAAAGCAAAGTCCGGTGGACAAATCACTCACCAACAAAAGATGCTTGGCGAAAGTGTAACCTGGTCAAAGGAAAGATTTACATTTGATGAAGGTTTGTCGAAGGCTGTAATCAAAGTATTCCGCTCGCTTTACGAAGAAGGTTTAATTTATCGCGGGGAAAGAATTATCAACTGGTGTCCTGTTACAAAGACTGCCATCTCTGATATTGAAGTTGAATTCAAAGAGACAAAAGGACATCTCTATCATTTACGTTATCCTATCAAAGGAACTTCCGATTACATCGTAGTAGCCACTACTCGTCCCGAGACAATGCTTGGAGACGTAGCTGTTTGTGCTCATCCGGATGATCCGCGTTATGCATCTAAGAAAGGGGCTACTCTCATTTTGCCTCTTATGAACAGGGAAATTCCTTTACTCTTTGATACATTTGTAGACAAAGAATTCGGAAGTGGTCTAGTAAAAATTACTCCTGCACATGATGCAAATGACTACGAAGCAGGAAAGCGTTTAGGGCTAACACCGATTAATATCATGAACACGGATGCATCTCTGAACGAGAATGCAGGTTTATATAAAGGCTTAGATCGTTATGCCGCTAGAAAGAAAATTATCGAAGACTTACAAAACTTAAATCTAGTAGAAAAAATAGAAGACTACACTCACTCTGTTGGTCACAACCAGAGAGGAGGAGCGGTAATTGAGCCTTATCTTTCTACACAATGGTTTGTTAAGATAAAGCCACTCGCAGACAAAGCAATGGAAGTAGTGCGTGACGGGAAAATAGAGATTATCCCCAAGATGTGGGAAAAGACTTATTTCGAGTGGATGGAAAATATTAAGGACTGGTGTATTTCCCGTCAGCTCTGGTGGGGTCATCGTATTCCCGCCTATTATACTACCGAAGGAAGTATGGTTGTAGCAGAGAGTCTTGACGAAGCATTTGAATTATTAAAATCTAAAAATCCAAATATTAAGAAAGAAGAAATTTCGCAAGATGAAGATGTATTAGACACTTGGTTTTCTTCCGGCTTATGGCCGTTTTCTGTATTTGGCTGGCCTGAGAAAACAGAAGACTGGAAGAAGTTTTATCCAACTTCTATTCTAGTTACAGGATTTGATATTATTTTCTTTTGGGTAGCTCGGATGATTATGTTCGGGCTTAAGTTCAATGAAGGAGTCATTCCTTTTAAAAAGGTTTTGATTCACGGACTGGTTCGTGATAAGCATGGAAAAAAATTTAGCAAGTCACTGGGTAATACCATTGATCCGCTCGATATGATGACCAAGTATGGAACAGATTCGTTTCGATTCTTTCTTGCGGCAACACTTCCTGAAGGCAAAGACATATTATTCGATGAAAGCAGATTAGATGGATATCGTTCTTTCTGTAATAAGATTTGGAACTCCAGTCGTTTTATTCTCATGAATCTTCCTGAGAATTTCCAATTAAAAGAAATCAATCCTTCTGAGTTAGAATCAAGTGATGCTTGGATTCTAGATCGTTTCAATCAATGTTTATCAGCTTACGAGAAAGCCTATAGCGAATATCGCTTTTATGAAATGGCTGCTTCTATCTATGATTTTATTTGGGGCGATTTATGTGATTGGTATATCGAGCTTGTTAAACCGCGCATTTATGGAAAGTCAGGGGACAAATCACTAGAAACCGCAAGACAGACTTTGGTGCATGTGTTGTTAGCCGCTCTGAATTTGCTACATCCTTTCATGCCATTTATCACAGAAGAAATTCATTCTGTTTTCTTTGACAAAGCCCTTACTAATTCGGATTGGTCCAAGGCTTTTACAATTGGAGATTCAACTAAAGTAGAAAAGCTTTCTCTTTTAATTGAAATCGTTTCCAAGGTTCGCGTAGTTCGAGCTGACTTAAATATTCCACCTGATAAAAAATGTAAGATGATTATCAAGTCTAAAGATGCATTAACAAAAGCAATCATCGAAGAAGAAAAACTTTCTATCTTGCAGTTGTCTCGCGCAGAAGAGTTATCGTTTACTCCTGATTATGCGGCAGAACAATCAGACTCAATAGCAGCTTTTTCTCGTGGAGAAATTATTCTTCCCCTTTCCGGCATGATTGATTTTGGTAAAGAGCGCGAGAGATTGAACAAAGAAAAAACTTCTCTCGAAGCTGACATGGAAAAAATCAATAAGAAGCTCACCAATCCCGAATTCATCTCCAAAGCCAAACCAGAAGTAATCGCAAAGGAACAAGAAAAAATGGATGGACTAAAATCAAAATTAGAAACCGTTCTAAAAAGTATGGAGAAGCTAAGCTAATATGAAAGTATTACTCCTTGGTAGTGGTGGTAGAGAATCGGCGTTAGCCTATAGACTGAGACAATCTCCTTTGTTAAAGGAATTAAAAGTATATCCGGGTAATGGTGGTTTTCCGCAAGAGGAAATTTTACCTAAAGGATCATTCAATCTAAAAGATAAAGCAAGCACTGTATCGTTTATTCAAAAAGAAAAATTTGATTTAGTCGTAGTAGGACCCGAAGAGCCACTTGTAGATGGAATAACTGACTGGTTAGAAGAAGCTGGTATTCCCTGCTTTGGTCCTTCTAAATACTGTGCTCAGTTAGAAGGCTCTAAAGATTTTGCGAAGACTCTCATGAAAGAGTTCGGAGTTCCGACTGCTCGCTATGAAACATTTTCAGATTATAATTCTGCAAAGTCTTATTTAGAAAAAGAAGGCGTGCCAATCGTAATTAAAGCAGATGGACTTGCTGCCGGTAAGGGCGTGACTGTTTGTTTTAAAATAGAAGAGGCGTTAAACGCATTAAAGGAAATTTTTCTAGACAATAAATTTGGGGCAAGTGGAGCAAAAGTAGTTATCGAAGAATTCATGCAAGGAGAAGAAGCTTCTATCTTTGCTATATGCGACGGGGCTAATTTTATTATACTGCCGGCGCTTCAAGATCATAAGAGAGCTTATGATGGAGATACAGGACCGAATACGGGTGGAATGGGAGCTTATTGTCCTGCACCGATTGCAACAGATAAAGTCTACGAGCAAGTAAGAAAAGAAGTATTTCAACCAATGCTTGATGGACTTCGTAGAAAAGGATTTCCGTATAAGGGGCTACTTTATGCAGGACTCATGGTGGATAAGTTTGGTTATGCGCGAGTAGTTGAATTTAATTGTAGGTTCGGAGATCCTGAAACACAGAGTTTAATGCTTTTAATTCAAGATGATTTACTTGAAATATTTTTACAATCCGCGAAAGGAAATTTACAGAAAAATGAAATTAGCCTACTATCTGGTTCTTCTTGCGTTGTGGTTTTAGCTGCGAAAGGTTATCCAAATGATTATGTAAAGAATATTCATTTAAACTTAGCAAAGGCAGCAGAGGGAGTTGAAATATTTCATGCGGGCACAAATCGCGGTGAAGATGGAACACTTCTTTCTACGGGCGGGCGGATACTTGGCGTTAGCTCTTATGCTTCTGATTTGAGAACGGCGGTTAACAATGCTTACTCTTATATAAAATCAAATCCGCAGGACAATACTTTTTATCGCACGGATATTTGTCATAGGGCTTTATAGAATTCTATGCCTTTTTTGGTTTCAGGAAATCTAAATTTAATCAAGACGAATTCTCTTGTAAAATTCCAAAAGAACTTTGGTCTTATTCTTTCTGCAAACCAATTTGAAAAACAACAATACCAAATGATTCAGTCAGCGCTCAAGACTAAATGCAACTTTGTGCAAGTATTTTCCAATTTAAAAAAGCATGAAGTCATTTCTCTTGTCTTTCTCATTTCTCAATTCGGGGATGCGCTTATCTCGGAAATTCCAGCCGATTATGCCTACTTTGAAGATATTCCCTATATAATTGAATGGAATGATGGGGCGTTTACAATTCCTTTCGAAGTTCTTGATTTTCTCTCTCATGAAAAGATTTTCAAAGACCAGAATTATCTATTTGCACTTCTTCCGCTCATGCCATCGAAAGAAAAGAAAGCTTGGATTAAATGGATTGGCACTGATTATGAAGGGGAATCGGATCGTGATCTCAATCATGAAATTTATGCAAAGAGTCGTGCTCTTCAAAAGCCTTTTAAGGGAAAATCTTATATTCATGAAAATGAATTTTTTCTAGAGCAGCTCTGGCAGCCGGGTATGAATAAAATTGTAGATTGGTATTATAAGGGGTTAACTACATTTTACTTTGCCATGCAAGAATTAGCAAGAGTTGAACATGATCCTTTCTTTGTCCATGTATTAGAAGAAATTAAAGCCGGGAAATATGTTTTAAAAAAGGCACCGCAAGAATTCGGAGAGATGGAAAAGTATAAATTGGTTTCTACAGTAGAAGGAAAAAGTTTGCAACTACGAGAAACTTCTTTTAATTGGGAATTTGAAAAGAAAAAACAATCTGATTACTTATTCTACAATGTTTGAGATTCATTAAAAAAGTTGCCCATATTTTCAATGGTCAATAAATTTCCAAAAACAGTTTAATTCTTAAAAATCCTTCTTTACTTAAAATCCTTTCCCTTTCACACTAGTTTCTATGAATTCGAAAAAGGACTCCTTGCATACTATTTACAAATCACTAGTGTCGCTAAAAAGGAAGTTTACTTACCTGTTTAGTTTTTTTAATCAAATGAAATTTTCAATTTTAATTGTATTATTTTTTTTCATTCATTGTTCTTTTTCTCAAATAAAAGAAAATTTACCTGTCACCGAATTAGATATGCAAGGACACCGAGGGGCTAGAGGTCTTTATCCTGAGAATACCCTACCTGCATTTAAAGCAGCGATGGATTTACGAATGACAACTCTTGAACTTGACACAGTGCTGACCAAGGACAAACAACTCATTATCCACCATGATGATAATTTAAATCCAGAAATTTGTAAATGGTCGAATGGGGCTAAAGTCGAATCTCTACCTGTTAAGAATTTTACGATAGCAGAATTAAAAGAACTAGATTGTGGTTCACTTAAAAATAGTCGCTTTCCCGAACAGACACTTGTTCCCGGAACAAAGCTTTCTACTTTAAAAGAATTCTTTCAATTTGTTAAGAACTACGAAAGAGAAAATAAAATCACAAAACCTTTTTTATTTAATATCGAAACAAAGTTAAATGAAAAAGATTATACCAGGGATGAAGTCTTAGAATACGCGCGGGTAATAGTAAATACAATAGAAGAGGCAAACGTTGTAAAGCAAGCAACTGTTCAATCCTTTGTTTTAGATGTATTACCGGAGGTTAAAAAACTGAATCCTGAAATTCTTACATCAGCGTTATTCGCTCCTTCTAAGTGGGAATATTTATTATTTTCCTTTGGATTCGCGAGTCCTAAAACTAAAATCATCGAAAGAGCAAAAGAATTAAAAACAGAAATAATTTCTCCCTATTATGAATTTGTCGATGCAGAGTTTGTTCGTTCCTGTAGAGAGAGTAAAATTAAAGTTATCCCCTGGACAGTAAATGATAAAGATTCAATGAAAAAGCTAATATCTTTTGGCGTTGATGGAGTCATTTCTGATTATCCAGACAGGCTTAAATCAGTTCAGTCGGAAAAAAATAAATGAATAAGAAATATAATGAAGAGGTCTATGCATATGGGTTTTCTTGATAAAGTAAAACAATTTTTAAAAGGTGAGTCAAATCCTTATTCAAATAGTTATTCAAAGACAATCACTTTTGAAAACGATAATGGTGAGATTTGCTATAAAATTGATGGAATCAAGTATAATACTCTTGAAGAGATTCCAGATCCCGCTGACAGAGAGCAGGCTAGAAGAATTACGTTTAAGTAGAGGTCTATGATGAACGAAGAGCACATTCCTCTTGGTCTAAATCCCGAAAATTTTAAACCATATAAGGTGATGATTGCAGAAGATTCTACTGTGGATAGAAATCTCTTAAAGAGATATTTGCAGTCCGAGCGTTTTGAAATTTTGTATGAATCGGCTAATGGGGAAGACTTACTTTTTTATTTAAAGGAATCTCTGAACAAACCAGATATCATTTGCGTTGATATTAACATGCCCACAATGAGCGGCGTGGAGGTAATTCAAGAAATCCGCCATTCGTATGCAGATTTAAAAGTAGCCGTCATATCAGCTTCTACGGATAAAGATGTAATCCACAGCCTAATCCAATTAAAGATAGATACCTTCGTTAAAAAGCCTTACAATCGTGCGCAAGTAATTCAAAAAATATCTTATGCATTGGGAAGAAGAGATGATATTCATCCAAAGGATACCACGCCACCGGCTAATATTAATTTGGCGAATCTTGTTATTCCTCCCCTGCCAGCCGTTGCCATTAAAGTAACAACTTTTGACACATCCAATCCAAGTGGTGGAAGCGAAGAGCTAGAAAAAATCATCAGTCCTGATAAATCAATTACCACAGATATTATGAAAATTGCAAACTCTGCATTTTATGGAAGATCCGGTAAAGTCCATAGCTTAAAGGATGCTATTACTTTATTGGGAATGAAGACTGTAAAAAATCTAGTTCTTTTACAATCCAATAAACAGTTCAATAAAAATTTAAAAGGTGAAGTCTTTCAAAAAAATCTTCAAGAATTACCAATATTATCCGCTCTTATTGCTTACGATATATCTACGCCACTTGGTATGAAGAGCTTTAGAGACGATGTATTCCTTGGATCCTTATTAAGAAAGATAGGAATGACAATTCTCGCTTTGAGTTACTCAGACCAATACAGTGATATGGTAAAGGCCTCAACTCTAGAAGGAAGAGATTTGATTGGATTAGAGCGAGACGTATTTCATATCGATCATGTAGAGATTGGTAGCAAAGTATTCAGACTTTGGAATATGCCTAAAGGCTTACAAGACGTAGTCACTCATCAGAATTTTTCTTGTGAGGATGTAGGCAAGGTTTCTCATATGGATAGAATTACTAGACTTGCGGGGCTTCTTGCTTATCAAATGCTCGGATATGAGATTCGGGAAGAAGAAAAAGAAATAGAGAAAAGCATTTTCCACGCCTACAATGCAACGGATAAAGTAAAGGAATCATTTCAAAAAGATTACTATGAAATGATTAAAGATCATCCTTTCTTTGAGATGTTGGCTTAGTTTATTTCGAAGGGGAGATTGTGTTTCTTTTTGTTATTACAATCTTTGCAGGCGGGAACTAAGTTTGATTTTATTGACTTTCCACCGCGGATAAGAGGTATTAGGTGATCCATGGTAATTTGATCTACAGGGAATTTCTTCCTGCAGTAATGACAAATGCCTGAGGAACGTTTCTGTTTCCACCAGGCAGATTGCTTTAGTTCTTTTGCTTTTTTTCTTTCTCTAGAAATTTCTTCGTCTGTTACATCAGACCAAAATGATTCTTCTGTGTTCACAAAAATTATTCGTGAGTTTTTTTATACCACTTAGCCAAATCCATAAGAGTAAGGATTCCCATTACATTTCCATCATCGATTACAGGAAGCGAATGAACGGAATATTGAACATACAAGGATAGAGCGTCTAACAGCGTAGTATCCGTAGTAACCGACACAAGGTTTTGTCCTTTTACGAGAGCCTCGACAGGAGTGCGAAGCATATCGGCGTTAGTCTCATTGAATGCTTCTTCGTAGGAAACTCTGATTAAGTCGTAAGTAGAAACCATATAAGTTGGCTTTCCATATTTTAATACGAGTAGACTGTGAACATGATTTTCAATCATGAGTCTAGCCGCTTTTCCGATGAGATCATCGTAATCAATCGTTAAGACTTCACGAGTCATCAAGTCTTCTACTTTTAATTTCTTTAATAATTCTGTTCTGCTTAAAGTTGCTATATCTACCATTATTTCTAACCTCTTATTAAAATTTGAATATACCGCGAGTAACCAATTCTTTATGAATTGCCGCTTGAATTCTAAAACGCACGTTCTGTGCAACTTCTACTAAAAACTTTTCATTCTTCACATCTTTACGAGTGTATTTATTCAGGCTGATTGGCTTAAGGAATTTTATTTTCCACTTTGAAGGAAGCGGAAGTAAATTGAGCGGTATAGGAATCTTAGCCCCTATTTGATCTTCGAACCAATCAATCGTTCCAATATTAATATAGTTTTCTTCTGCTCCAAGAATTGCAACTGGAACGATAGGTGTCTGAGTCATAAGGGAAAGCGCAACAAAGCCGGGATTAAAATCGGCGAGTTGATACATCTTATGTGACGGTTTAAAATTTCCATGTTCCGCTTCGGGGAAAATCACGAGTAGCTTATTCTTCTTGAGAGTTCGAACAGCCAATTTAAAATCTGTTGTGATGAGTCCCATCTTTCGGCTAAATGTCTTTAGGAGTGGAGATGACTCCCAAAATGCATGTGCCATTGTGCGGGGGATTCTTTTTTTCTCTCTAAGAATTTCATTTTGTAGAACAGTTGCGTCCCAACCAAGTAGTCCACTGTGATTCGGAACAATCATAACACGACCAGACTTAGGGACATACTCTAATCCTTCTGTTTCGAGCATTGTAAACTCTCTAAGATGGTCACCTATATAGCGAGGCAAGGCATGGAGCAATAAATTCTCCGGACCTTTTTTAAAAGCCTTTGCTAGGGCTGCACCTAATTCGGGGGTTTTAAAGAATTCTCTGATGGCTTTTCTCCTATTCGAATATGAGTTCTTATTGTTTGAATCCGTTTTCTTTTAGTCAATGAAAAATCGAGCTTTCTAATAATTTTTCCCGGTTTCAAAAATGTTTAATCTATAGACATTTTTTCCGAATTAACGATTCAATTTGAAAAATCGGAACGTAACTATGAAAGCTTCCGATTTCGGTTTCGAAAAAGCCCAAGACCTAGCCTTGGCTCTTAGATTCCTTTAATTCTATCTTTACCTTTTTAAAAGGAAGAATTGTGTTCTCGATAGGAATCTTTGTTTGAGTGCGATTGATACTGTGCAGATAATCCATATATAACTCTGCTTCTAAAAGCATTACCTTATCTGGAATTTGGATTGTAAATGTTTTGCTAGAAGCATTGTCTCTTATTGCTGGAGGAATTGTGGTATCAGAAATCAAGTGCATTGCCGGTGAGTCTTTTCGCACGTTAGGAGACGTTTCTGTTAGTTGATATTCTTTTTTAAGAATTAATTCTGCCAATAGTAACTTAGTCTCGGCATCTTTGATTTTAATCTTTAAGGCACGAAATAAATCTCCCGTTGGAAAAGAATGACCAATTCCAACACTCATAACAGAAAGCAATACTGTATGAGTTCCAATTTTTTCTCCTGTTATAAAAATAGAATCAGCTAATCGTTCTTTGTCGTGACCGCCGGAGAACTTATGGGTTCTAGATGTATCTCGCTCAAGGTGACAACTCTGGCATTCTCCGTATAATTTAAAATAAGAATCTTCAAATTCCCCAACTGTATTTTGCATGGGAAGGTGGGAATAGGCAAACTTTGATTTGTCTTTGCTCGATAGAATCGTTGGAAAGTTAAACTGATGACAATTTGCGCATAACGCTGATTTATCCATTTCTGCATTGATCTTATAATCATGCAATAGACTTTTTCTGTTCTTATTTATAGATGGAAGCTTACTGACTAGAACTTTCCCTTCGCGCACATGACATACATTACATGAAATTCCATCTTCTTTTTGAATTCTTAGATTGGGATTATCTATATTATCCCCTTTATTTATAAAGGGAGCGTGGCAATTGATACACCAAGTCATTGGTTCTCTCTCGTGACTGTCATGGTAAAGCTCATTTGTAAATGCTACTCGATGTCTTGAGTTAAACCAATTTTCATAGACTTCTTTATGACAAGTCTGACAGGACTTAGCATCGACTAACCTTTCTCCCGTGTCTTTGTTTTGTAATGTATCTGTTTGTAGATTGAATACGATAGGTGAAATAGATTTGGAAAATTGAAGGGAAGTATCTTCGTGAGAATTACACGAAAGTAAAAGGAAAGCAAAAAAGTATTTGCAGATTTTGAATATCAAAAAAGAGTAAGTAAAAATTATCTTAGGATGCATTTATGAAAACATTTTTTTATTGCCTTGGCATTTTTCTAGTTCTATTTTCTGTCTCTTGTAAAAAGGAAAAGAATTTAACAAAATCACTTACATCCTATGTGATTGGCAATTCGACTGTTAGCCTCTATGAGAAAATGGATGTTACAAGTAAAATTATTCTATCTCTCGAGCAGAATACTGAGTTTCAAATATTAGAAAAAGAGATTGTCGATCCAGTGAATAAAAAACTAAGTTGGTATAAAGTAGCGTATAATGACAAGTTAGCCTACGTAAGTGAGCGTGACTATGAAAGCAATAATATTTCCATTTTCGAAACAGAAAAATCTACAGAGCCTTATTATGTTTTAGCAAGTTCTTTGCGATTGCGAAAGAGTCCTACATTAACCGGAGAGATTATTACCAATCTTCCCCAAAAAACACAAGTCACCATTTTAGAAAAAAGCGTTAAGTCTCAACAAATAGATGGCAAATATGATTATTGGGTAAAAGTCAAAACGCAAGATGGAAAAATTGGCTTTTCTTATAGAGGATATTTAATTACAGGATTGCATCCCGAATGGAAGGAAGAAGTTGCTAATGGCTATATGGTGATAAAAGACACTTCCGAGTTTTTAGATGCTCCTGCTGGTGAAAAAGTGGAAACAAGTGAAAGCGATCCGAATCTATTTGATGTAATTCAAGCTGGAGATATCGTCCCTGCTCTCACTAAAGCAACTGTAAATGGAAAAGTCTATTACCAGGTAAAAGAACGTTATGAGGAACCAGAATTGATGTCAATAATAAGGGATGGAAATATTTTTTTCTGGATAGAGGCATCGAAGGTAGACTATTTTGGACCAAGTATCGCTGATTATACAAAAGGAAAATTTGGCTTTGAGAATGAAGGATTATTCAATGCTTTAAAGGCAAACATTGGTAATAAATTTGATACAAGAAAGGTAACGACAAAACCAATGGGAAGAAATGAGAGCGGATACTCTTACTTATACGTTAAGATAGATACTAGCACTGCCATTTATAAAGGCTACGAAAATATGTCTAGAATTTACCAAGAGCATAATGGAGAGTATTCAGAGATATTCTCTGAGACTACAGGTGGTTGGAATAGCATTGAATTTTATGATTTTAATAAAGATGGCAAAGAAGAATTCGCAATAGATTATAGCGGAAGAATGAGTAGTCGAAAAGTTTTTTATCTGATTCAAAACAATAAACCAAAGGAATTACTTTCTATAGAAAGTGGTGAAATGCATGAAGACAATGGAGATTACTATTTTCTAACCGCAAATATAAAAGAAGATAAAGTGACAGTTTACAAGTCTAAGGATTCAGAAAAAAATGAAACCATCTTTGCTAGTTATGTATTTCAAAATGATAAATTTGTAAAGCAGTGAGGTTAATAGCAATTAGTTTTGTATATTCAATTAATGATATTCAACTCAGTTATTTCTTTGTAATAAATTCAAATATTTCTTTGAGAGAAATATCATGATTGAATATTGGAATCAAATCATTTGGTGTATAAATTTTTCGACTTAGATATTCTCTTCCACTAGGCACAGTATAAACTTCTAACCTATTTGAACTAATATCCAATATCCAAAAATTACTAACCTTTGCCTCGGCATATGTGGAAAGTTTGGCAAGATCGTATTGATAAGACGATTTTGCAACTTCAATAATGAGAAGAGCTGTCGATGGATGTTGGAAAATATAATCTTCCATTTTTCCTTCGACAACAGAAATATCAGGCTCTAATTCTGAATTTTTGTAAGCGATTGTTTTTTCTGTTTGAATAAAGGAATTTGCGGGGATTAGATTTTGTAAGAGTTTAAAGATAGCATTAATAAAATAATTGTGAATACTACTTTTGGGCATTTTAAATAAAACCATTCCTTCGAGTAATTCTGTGTTTTTATCAAAGGCAAATTTTTCAGCAATTTCATAGTATTGCTCACGCGTAAGAGTAAACACTTGATCTCTTATTTCTGAAATTTCAAGAATACTTGTAGCCATTTCTTAATTTTGCAATAAAACTTTTTTTTGTCAAGAGGAAATAACTTATCATCAATGCTAGTAAGTCTGATACTTGTTTTGGATAGCAGAATTTATTTTTGAAAGCGAATCAAGAAGCATCGAATGAATCAGAGTTTGTTTATCAACAAGCACCATACCATCTAAAAATCTCATTTTTTGTAATTGTCAAGATGTTTTCTTTTTCCTGCTTACAAGTTATTTCCCTGTTAACGTGGATAAACCCATGCATGTGGCAAATAAGTGTAATCATTTACCTTACAGTGGGACTGAGTAAACAGTCGGTCGCCGACCGACTGTCTGGGTAGACCAAATTCTCAAATAGCCGAGCTAAGGTCCGAAGACGCAACGCACATAATTGTTAGTAGTCTTATTGTCGTAGTGGAGATCTCCATTCCAGAAATTCACTGACCTCGCTTGCGTGTTATCCTGCGCGTAGGCAGTAGAACTCCAATACATGTTCCACAGTGTAGACGGAAAAAGAATCGGATTGATAGCCGGTTCAGTCACGACTGTCGTGTCTACAATGCTTTTTAACTCTATTGTTGAGGGTAATCTCCATGTTTTGCCGGCGAGACTGATTCCACTACAAGTAGTAATAGCAGTTCCCCAGTCTAGTGACGAAGCAGTGCCAGAACAAGAAGCATCGTTAGTTTGACCTACTGAACATTTTTGCCAAGTCAGGCCAGTTTGTTTGTCTTTAATGGTTCCATCACCGCTATCAATGAATTTAACAAAACTAGTTTGAATGTCTCCTGATACACAGCGTGTTACCCGGAGGCTTGCCTTCCCAGAACTATCCTGAGAGCCATTCAAAAAACTTACATAATACACACGGTTTATGGAGCTTTCTAACAAATAAGGAGTAGAACTCCAATAGAACGGATTATCCACCGTTGCTGGAAAATTTGCCACATTTATTGAAGGACTTGAAGTTCCATAATCTGTTAAATTCGTCAGTTCCAATACAGACGGCAATCTCCAAGTTTTTCCTGCTGTTGTAAGTCCAGCACAAGTTGTTTCAGCAGTAGCATAGTTCATACTTGAAGCTGAACCCGTTGCACAACTCGCTCCACTCTGTCCAACGGAACACCTTTGCCAAAGTAAACCGGTTGCGTTGTCGGTCACCGTTCCATTTCCGTTATTCGTATAGCTTCTAGCAACTCCAAGCTGAGTAGCTCCATCGTCTCCTGCTGCATAAGAAGTAGTCTGTCCGCTTTTCAATGGAGAATAAGAATATTCTGCTGTTGCCACTGCACTGTTTGTGCTTCCTGATTTGACTGCAATAGCTTTCAAAGTGTTGCCTGCTAGAAACCAAATATGCCCTAGTCCAGTCGTGTAGACGGTAGAAGCTGTGGTTGGAGTATCTCCGTTTGTTGTGTAGTAAATGGTGGCACCTGCTGTTGAAGTGGTGATGGTTATATTTGCTTGGGCTGTTGCAAAATGTCCGGGTGTTGGAGAGAAGATAGGCGTTGCGACTGTTTCCATAGTTATTCCTGTTCCAGTAACCCCACCGCTAGTCCCGCTTCCACCATTCGCATCGGCAGTATTATTACCGTTACCTGCTGCTACGCTACCCGTTGAACCAATACCACTTGCAGTATTACCACTGCTTGCTACACCGCTACCCGTTGCACTATTACCGCTTGTAGTATTATTTCCATTACTAGCTTCACCGCTACCGATTAAAGCAATAGGCCAGAGGGCAGCTTTCTTTTTCTTCCCACCGCACCCAGAAAGAGCAAGGATTCCCATAAATACGATTAGAAGTAATCGAGCACAAAAAAAATTCTTTTTCACAAGTTTCATATTTCACCTCAACAGGATACAGTTCAGGCAATTGAGAATCATCTTTTTCGCCTAGTGCAATCATATGAAAACGAAAGAAATCTGTCAATATTTTACTGTTAGTTTTTAGAAAAATTTAAATTAATCAATTCTCTTTGATCTCTGTAGTTAATACCGCTTTGGCTTACGAATCAATACCCATTAGTATCATACTTCCATAATTTCACATTTGACACAGTTCCCGTTGTTACATCCGCGCATGTCGTAGTAGTCGCCGATGTCTGGCTAGCCGGTATTAGCTTCACAGTATTTGTAGAATCAGAACTATGTCCTTGGTAAGCCCCGATGTTTGGGGTATACAAGCATTGTTCGTTAGATTCGCAAATTCCATTTTCATTCCCGACACCATCACCGAAAATTTCTACTGCATTGCGAAGGAAAGTTGTGATACAAGTTGAGCCATTGAGTTTTGAGCCTTTGTAATTTGCATCGCAATAGGCTTGATTAGGTGCCGTTGTGTCTGACCATTGGTGTGTATCGACTATCGTTCCATTTGGACAAGCATTGACGTTACGCGCAACTGTGTCTGTGCTTTTTAGTGACCAGTCCCAGATTTGGCAGGTTCCCGATGAGCATCTGCCTGTTACTGCCGATGTAGGAAATACTCCTTGTTTACCCCAACCTCTAAACTGATTTTCGAAATTTAACCAATCAGTTATAGTTCCAAAAGGCTGCGTTCCACCAGTGTTACTAGAATTTCTAGAATCGCTTGTCGTCTGACCTACGAAAGTAGCTGATAGACTAATTCCAGTCACAGTAGAAATTGCTGTTTCACTATCATTAGCTTTTGCACACGTAGTATTGACTACGCCGGAATTGACAGCTCCTGTGTTAGTGCAGGCTGTCGAGGAGTCAACCTTAAAGATTCCATTTAAAATTGAATTTTGTGTAGAGCCTGATTGTTCTACGTATCTTCCTACATTACTTGAATGGGCTGCTATGGTATTAATAAATTTTGCAAAATTGGAAAACGCATTATCTATTACATTTGTAGAATTAGTTCCAAGGAAATTCATAGTAGTTTGTCTATTAACAGCTGAACCACCTGTGTAAGAGATAGCTACACTGCCTGTATTGGCGCTTGTAATATTCATTAGCAAATTATTACTATTAGTCGCACCTGTGGTAAATTTAAAACCTATAGAAACTGGATTTGCAGAGAACGAATCCATAAGGATATTATCAGACTGAGAAAATTCAATTGCATCTCCCGAAGTATTATAGACACTAACGTTTCGAACAATGTTTTTCGGGAAAGTAAATATTAGAAAGGAGCCTCCGTTATTAGTACCGCTAATGTTATGAAAAAAACTCGCCGAACCGTTACTATAAATCGTTGTAGCACCAGCAGAGTTTAAAGCCTTCAAATTTCGCACCACTGAAAATTTATTCGTATTTCCAATATTGATAACCGCTGCACCAGTAGTCGATTCAAATATACCTTCTAACCAACAAAAGTTATTGTTACCAATATTTACAGACGGAGCACCTGAAACTTGTCGTTTTGAATTAGTCTTTACTATTAAGGCAGTTTGGTTTTGAGTGAAGGTATAAGTGCTGCCTGCAAAGATGGTAGTGTCATTGATTATAAAAATAGACTTTGTGCCTGAGATACTACCACCATCATTATCAATCACGATAGGATTATCCCACCACTTACCTGTTGCAGAGGTTAATAAGGAATTACCGTTTGAAAGAACAGTCACAGAATTATTCCTAAAACTACCTGGCGAAGTAAAGTCAATCAAATCGGATAATCCTTTATCTCCTCGAAGTCCAGTAGAAATTACAGAAACAGAACCGTCAGTCGCAACCACACATCTCCAATTGAAAGCGGATAATGAGTCACTAGCCGTAATTCCATCACAGGAAGTAATATTTGGGATAGATATTTTTTTAAATTCTCCCGCATGAATGCATGCATTGTAAAATCCGGTTTCTGTTCCAGTGCAAGCTGTCCCAGTCGCATTCAGTGGGCTAGTTCCGTCTGATTTAACATAGTCCAGCCAATAAGATTGAGCGGTATTTCCTAATGAATAAAGAGCTGTAGCAGTAGAGGTTGCGCAAGTGATATTCGCATTCGTAACGTTAGCCGTTAGAGTTCCTGTTGCATTTGTAATTGTGCAGGCAAATCCGGTTGGATGAGACTTAACAGAAATAGAATAGGTAGCTCCAGATGCAAGTCCGCTAAAAGAATAGTTGCCGGCACTCGAGAGAGTTAAGTCATTGGTATTATTATTTTGCAAGACTAAAGTGCCTGTGGTGAATCCTGTAATTGTTCCACCTAAAGAAAATGTGGAAGTGGTAGTCCCTGTTTCAGTTCCAGTGGTAGTCGCGGTATTTGCGGTTTGGCTTCCGAAACTCGCCGCGAATCCAAAAATCAATCCTGTCGTCGGAGTAGAAATATCAAACGGGGATTTTTTTGCTTTTAAGCAGGCTGTAAAAATAAAAATGGTTAGTAAAACAATACAAATATTTTTCATAAGAGTCTTTCCTATTTTATGTAACAAACAAGCATACTGATTTATTCTAAATGGAAAGTGAAAAAAACATAAGACAAAAAAAATATTTCGAAGTATTTCTTGGTAGATTTCTCACCTAGAATAACCTATACAAATACCACTTCCCGTTTACTTTTAAAAAGTAGGGATTGTTCATATCCTTCTCTAACTTTTTATTTTTCTTGAATCGTAGTTTGCCTTCGCAGGCAGTAGAGCTTTCAAAGAATAAATCTACTTCGACGCCGCCGGATTGTTGGAGTAGTTCACGAACGGTGAATACACTTTCAGATTGTTTTTGTTTTACTAATTTTTCGTGATCGAAGAAAAATACTTCTAGGTAAGAATCTTCCTTTTTGATTTCTTCTAGAATGCTTTCGTAATCCCAGAGACCTTTTACATCTAAGTAAGCTCCTTTTTCTTTGGAGATATATTTTACTATTTTAGATGCATTTTTTTCTTCTACTGCGGCTACTAATTTACGCAAAATCTGTATTATCTGCTCGGAATCCTTGTCAGCTACATTGTTTCCATCGGTATAAGTATGCTTTAGTTCGATTGGAATTGAAGCAGGATTTGCATGTAACAGAAGATGGAAATGGCTATCACCGATTAACAACGATAAAAAAACGATCGTTTTAACCAAAATAGACCTCTCACGACATTTCCACCCCGAACTTAGTCGCGCCCAAAGACTTCGCATGTTCGAGGTGACAGGGGTAATGGTTTTTCTCACTCTTTGTAAATTTTTACTTCATTACTTTTTCTAGAAGGCTTTCTAATTCTTTGCCGTTGACGATTACAAGCTTACCATCATTAGCCTTGATTACTTTTTTGGCGCCTGGTGTGAGTTCGGCAGATCCAATAACATAACCTTTATTAGCCGCTTGCTCTGACATTGAATTTAGAAGTTCTGTTAAGAATACATCTGATATTGTCATGTTCTTCCATTTACGAATTCGAAAAACAGCTCTATCCTCTTCTTCGCCTTTTTTGATACAAACGAAATTAGCCCCCTCTGCCTCTAAGGCAGGCAGTTCTCGTTTTACTTTATATCCATATTCAGCTAGTATTTTAATGCAGGTATTTTTAAAAATATTTCCTTTCATTGAATTAAGCTTAGAAATTTTATCAGGGCTTAGTTGATTTAATTTAGAAATAATCTTTTGTCCGTCTTGATTTATTATCCCGCGAATGTTTACTGTATCTGATGATTTTAGACCAGAGATTTCAAAGTATCTTTCTTTTGAAAAAAGTCTTTCGGGAAGATCCTTCAAAGTATTTTTTAAATTATAACCACGAGCTGACGTCTTACCGGGAGTAGCCGTTCCGTCTTCCAAATCTGCTTTGTATTGAGCTAGGCTTATAATGTCATAATCATCTACTCGCTCGGCTTCTGCTTCAATTAAATATTCACTTGCTTCTTCTAAGTTATTTAGAACTATACATAGCATAGCATAATAGGCATTACACTCTGCTGTTTCTAGATGCCAGTTATTTCTTTTAGCGATATCTATGCAAGTTTTAGCATTTACCATCGCCGATACATAATCACTCATAGAAGAATTTAGTGTCATGATGAATTGGGAAATTGTAAAACGGACTAAATCATCTGCCGTCATATCAATCATTGGACTTACTATTTCGTAAGCTTCTTTGAATTTACGAATCTTAGAAAGAGAGAGTGCATATAAAAATCCAGCAACGGGAGAATTTGTATCCATTCTGTATGCTTTTTCGAAATACTCAAAGTCATTGTCTCTGTTGAGCATAGCGGTTACTACTCCTTTGGCGATGAAGTAAGATTGGATCTTTACTTCTTCGTCTGGGATTTGGCGCATAAATTTATCAGCTATATCGAAGTCTTTTTGTCCGACTGCCATGAATGCAAGTCGTATCAAAGCCTCTAGGTTAACGGGATCATAATTCAGAGAATCGAGATAATAAAAAAATGCCTCATCAAACATGTCTTGTTGGTAGTAGATGTTCGCAATACGGTTGTTGACTAGAATCGGTGGATACTCTTTTTCGTATTTGCCAATGGATTTGACTTTTTCTAAATAGCTTACTTCGTTGAGTAAATCATTTTCCATTGCATAGATTTTGGAAAATGTATAGAGTAGACGAGAATCATTTGGCTCTAAGTCCAATTGTTCTCTGAGAGTTCCTTTGGCATCGATAAAATTTCCCATTGCAGCAAGTGCAAGAGCCTTTTCTACAATATTGGCTTTGGTTCCAAAGAAAATAAAGTATACGACGGCTAGGATACCGAGGGCTAAAACTACAGCTACAAAAAGATAAACATTCATTTAAAGTTTTTTCCACTCATAATCACTTACTTACTTATCGGATAAAATAGATGGCTTTTACAATCCATTTTCATTTTTCCTTCCGTCGCGAACACTACCTTATATATCTATTTTAGCAAGAACTAATTTCCTGTGATTTGGTAAACTCTATGCAGTTCCCTTTGCCTCTGAATACATCAAAGATACTGTCAAGAATACTATCAAGTATAGTATTAAATATACTGATTTCGGCTTTATGAGTATACTTAATAGTATACCGAAGACCATTGCTGGTAGTATAGTTAGTGCATCGGGAGCTTAAGATACTGTCAGATGACATTCCTCGGAAGTAATTCTTTATGACATAAAAATATTATGTATTATTGAATATTTCTCCAATAAAAATTATGGTTTTTGCCGAAAATTTGACTAACAAGCGGGGACTTTGAAGAGATGCAAAACGTTGATTACTCTAGAAAATTAAAAAGAGAAGATAGAAGAACTCATTCTAGTGAGCCAAAAATTCCATTGGGGAAAAGTTCCCGAAGTTCTGGAAATGGTTCCATTTTAAATATACTGAATTCAAATCATCAACCTTTGTCTTTTTTATACTTATTTATCGGGGCAATTTTATTCTTCACATCCGGGCTAGTGATTGGAATGAAGATAGACCAAAAAGAATCTTACTTCATGGGAAATGAGAGTAATACATTTCGAAATGTAAACCCTTCTGAAAATGCTTTATCTGTAGAAACGCCGGACCAAACGACTGCACGGGAAAATAAATCTGAAAATTCAGATTCCGATGGATTCACAAGTGAAGTAGCTACAAACAAAGTTACAAAGACTGCTCTTCCAACAATTCACAAAGATTTAAAATTTCCTCCCAAGTTAAATCAAGTGAACTACATTATTCAAATTGGCACGTTTAGCAGAGAGGAAGCCAATAAATGGGGTGCGAGTCTAATCAAAGACCAACAAGAATTCCAAGGTAGACTTTTTAGAACTTCTAGCGGTAAATTATACTTAGGCTATTATTACAGCGTTAAGGATGCAAAAGTCGTTTTAAAACAAATTAAAAAATTCCGCGGTGGAGTTTTTGAAGAAGCATCAATTAAGAACATTCAGTTTTAAGGAAGAGACTCTTATCATTTTCCAGTTTGTCGATTTGATTGAGCAAAGTCTTTGTTAGTTCCTCTGAATTTTCGCAAATTGTAAAATATTTTAAATGCAAGGCTCTTTGATGAGGGCTGTGCTTAGCTTTATTACCTTTAAATAATTCATATTCAATCGTTTCTCCAAAGTCTATAAACTGAGAAAGTTGAGTCACAAAAACTTTCTCAGGATAAGATGGATTACCCCCATGACCAATAATGATTAGAGTTGACTTTGGACGATTGGCTATATAATTTTCATATTTGAAAAGAGGTAGTCCGGTATGCGTTTTCTTTCTCAAAAAATATCCTATACTTCTCCAACTGCATTCGATGTATAGATTTACAATTTCAGTAATCTTTGACTCAATATCACTTGCCCTGGCAAGTTTTAATTTAATGGATGAATAATCTTTGAAATAATTTTCCGTGCTAACATCTAACTCGGAGTTTGGGAAATGTGTTAGATAACTTAGATTGGACAAGATATTTCCGATATATTTTTCAAAACTTTCTCCGGAAGCTAAATCGTTCTTTACATAGGTCTGCCTCTTTTGAGCAAACTCGCTTGGAGATGAAATAGGAAAGGGTTTATTTTTTTCTAACATGAATAATCTGACAGGAAAACCCTTTTGAAACTAGGTTCTTATTTAAGAAAAAGAGAAATGATTACGCAGTAGCGCATTTTTTTATTAGAGTGGAGGATGCTATTTTGAAAAATTATAAAAATCTTTCTTTTAATTCTGGTGAAGGCATTTTACATGATTTCGTCTTACCAAACCATCGGTAGCGATTACGCGCAATATACTCATAGATGAAATCACGAACTGAGGTAGGAAGAATTTTTCCAATAGAGATAAATTTATATAATCCGTCAAGATTTTGTGCAATGCGAAGAGCGGCGTCTGATTTATGATAGAGTATATTGTTTTCAAAATAGAGGATTGAGTTGAGTGAGTTTAATTCTTTTCGAATTGATTCGTTGAATGGAATTAAACCTTTGGAAGTAAAAAATAGGACTTCTTTTGGGGAATTTGAAATTAAGTTTTGGGCAAATTCGGACTGCAGGGAAGCAAATTGAAATAGCTTTTTATTATCCCTTTCGATTATAAAGTTTACTGAAGCATTGCACAGATTGCATACCCCATCGAATAGAATGATTTTGCTCATACTTTGTTAGACCAAGATTCCCTTCTATTAGCAATGAATAGTCGCCCTCATTTTTTTCTTACTCGAATTCTAATTCTACTTGCATAAGTTCTCATACTCCTTATTGTATGTCGAATGGAAATAGAGGCTAAATTAGAAAGACCTAGTGTAGTAAATGGAACCCGTCAAATCAACAACCTGTTGATTAAAATGAAAACCCCGCCAGCAGTTCACCTCCCACAACGACAACCTCTTGTGATTGGTTTAGCCATCGACAAAAGTTGGTCAATGAAAGGCGATAAGATGGAAGCTACAATCGAGGCAGCTTGCTCTCTCGTAAACTGGCTTACACGGCATGATTATCTAACTGTAATTGCCTATTCAGCAGACGTGCAGGTAGTCCAACCTCTTATTCAATTGAAAGAAAAATCAGCAGTCATCGATAAGATTCGCTCCATACAAGTTGCGACTTCTACCAATATGAGCGGTGGTTGGCTTCAAACTTTACGTGCAGTTGAATCTGCAGGAATTCCAAACGCTTATAAGCGTGTGATTTTACTCACTGATGGTCAGGCTACCCTTGGCATTAAAGACCCACTTCAATTCATTCAGATTGCGAATGATCACGTAACGCGCGGAGTTTCTACTACGACGATTGGATTTGGAGAAGACTTTAATGAGACTTCTCTTAGAGACATTGCCGTTAATGGCGGTGGAAATTTTTATTATGTAAGTAGTCCAGAACAAACCTCTGAGATTTTCTTCCGTGAGTTTGGCGATATAGGTGCCTTGTATGCACAAGCAGTTGAACTTAAGCTAAAATTTGCTCCAAATGTCAAGATGCTTGAGATATACAACGATTATCCCTTTCAGGCAAATGAAGATGGAAGCATTTCTATCCAGTCAGGAGACGTTCGAGCAGATGACACTCGCAATATTGTAATGTCTTTGGAGATAGATGCTGAGAAGCCAATGGATGCTGCCGACTTAGTTAATATAGATGTTTCTTTTTATAATCTTTTCGAAAAAATGCGTTTAGATAAGGCTAGTCGCTCTGTGCCTCTAGTTAAAAGCGCAAACGAGTCTGAGTCAGACAAGGAAGTTGTTGTAGAACGATTGGTAACTTCTTCGGCGAAAACAGTAATTAAAGCAGGTCGTTTGATAAAAGAAAATGATATCGGAATGGCTCGCACATTATTACAAGCAGCTATTGAACGCGTTGAGGATAATATAAAATTGTCCTCTGATGTATTAAGCCCAATTTTACAACGTCTGAAAAATATTGAAGTCAAGCTAAGAGAAAATGCTGCTACAGCAAGTAAGCATTTTATGGCAGAAGGAACTGACTTATATAGTAGAATGGATATTATTGATACTGGTGGAGTCGATGTTCACGATCGAATCTTTGAATACAAAGTCATTGGTGATATAGATCTTTATAAATGTCCAGACATTAAAGCGACTGTGCAATCTCAAATGAGAGATGGATACCGCTTTGTCATTTTTGATTTAAGTGACAGTAAGTTTATTGATTCTTCAGCGATTGGAGCTTTTATCCAAATAGTCGGATGGCTTCGTAAGCGTGGAGGAGAATTTATTGTTACAAATATTGTTGATAGCGTTCGTAAGGTGTTTACCATTACCCGTCTAGAAAATCACATACGAGTAGCAACTTCCATGGATGAAGCAAGAGACATTGTTGAATCCATTATCTCTGCTACATCTAGATAGTATTAACAGCGGGTGTCAACCCGCTGTGTCTCACTCCAATTAATCCTTAATAAAATTCCTAGCGTTTTTAATTCGTTTTGCGCGAATGCGAGCTAGCTTTTGCATTTGACGTGAGTTTAACAGTTCACGAGCCTTAAGGCCAAAATCAGGAAGTTGTGACTCACTTGTAAGGTTTGCATTAGATAAATTGTTTTTTGCGAAGGAACTTTTCAAGTTCTCATCCATTTCTGAATAATACATATCCGCCTCCGTGCGTATTTGAATTATATTTGTGTGTTCTATATATGTTGTAAAGGGAAAAGACTTTCATCCTTGAATTGCCTATTTACCCTAATATACCTATCGAGAGAAATAAAAAATACTTAAGACAAAAAAAATAATTGTACATTTTCTGTACCATTATAAAATGTACCAAAATATAGAATTTCTGTCAGAACACATGTGTATCAAATTAGTCAATAATACAGGCAAAAAAGAAGGAAGGTTCGTTTCTTACGAATATGGCACCGATTTATTCGGCTATATCTATCTAGATAAGTTTAAAGGCAAGGATAGAGGAAAGCTGGTAGATCGTTGGATTTTAAATGACTTAGGTAGTCTCGTTCGCACTCTCGATCTTGAGATATACCGAAGAGAAGTAGAAAATTACGAGAACATCAATGCAGCTTAACTCTTTTTAAATAAAACACTTGCCGTCTAGGCTCCTGTCCGAAAAACTTTCTATGTATCTTTATGCCTCAAGCGAATTTAAATGAATCCAAATCCGTCGGTGAATTTCTAAATAGACGAATTGCTAAACTATCAGCATTACTCAAGCAAGTTAAAAAGAAACTAAATACGCTTAGCTTATTTCGATTAGTTTTTTTCGGTTTATTTTCTGGATCTTTGCTTTCCTATTATTTAACTCGAACGGATAATCGCCTTTATCTGCTCCCCATTTTTGTTTTCTTTGCAGTCTTTTTGTTTTTAGTATTTTACTATCGAAAGATAAATATTTTTAGATTAAGGCTTCATTCCTATGAAAATTTGTTACAGAAGGAAGTCTTAAGATTTGAATTTAAATTAGATACTTTTTATGACTATGATATTGCAATCAATCGGTTTGGCTTAAAAAACCACTTTCACCGAGACATTGGCATTTCCGGCAAAACAGGATTATTCACATACATAAATACAACAAGAACAATTGGTGGAGAAAAACTCTTTTTAGAAAATTTACTCCGCATCAATCCTGAAAGCATAGAAAAAATTCAATCTCGTCAAAATCTAGTGAAGGAATTTTGTGCTAAGGCATATTCTCCATTAAAAATTTTACGAATATTAGAGGAAGCTCATATCGAAGAAGGTTCGGGTAAAATAAACTTAGCCCCTCTCTATCGGTATCAAAGCAAATTTTTCGAAAAGAAAAAAATTCTTAGCATATTATACAAACCTTACATCCTATTTGGATGGTTGAGTAGTTTTTATTTATTTCTGGCTGATTCACCACCAATCAGTGCAAGTCTTTTCCTTATTAATACAATCCTATTTATTATGAATCGAAAAGAAATTAGCATTGCTTTGAAATCTTTTAAGAATATTCAAGAAGAAATTCCTTCCATTAAACGAGTATCTACCTATCTTTCAGGAATTCCAATTCAATCAGAGAAAGACTTTTTTTCTTTTTCAAACTTTAGCCGAATTGAGGTAGAGACAATGTTTAAGAAGTTAGATAAAATTATCTCTAGAATCTCAATGCAGAATGCACCATTCATGCATTATATATTGAACATGCTCTTTCTTTGGGATTTATGGCAATTAACCGCATTGGCAAAATGGCAGAAAGAATATCGTGAGAAAATGAAATATATTGCAGAAAGTATTGATGCAGTTGATTCAATCTTACCATTTGTCATTTTTAAGTTTCACAATCCTGATTATACATTTCCAGTGATTGATTCAGGTTTTGTTTCGTTGTCAGCAGAAAATATGCGGCATCCGCTAATTGCAAGAAGTCAATCAGTTTCTAATCCATTAAAGAAAATTGCGACAGGTGAAAGTCTTATTATTACTGGTTCTAATATGTCCGGAAAGACTACATATCTCAGAACAATAGGACTTAATGTTTTACTGGGTCTTTGTGGTTCCGCCGTGGCAGCGGATAAGATGCAGTTTCCTCCATTAGAGATATTTTCTAGCATTAAGAATGAAGATTCATTGGAGGAAGGTATCTCCTTTTTCTATGCCGAAGTTAAGCGAATTGCTTATATTTTAAATCAGACAAAAGAATCAGGTAAGTATTTAGTTTTGTTAGATGAATTGTTGAAAGGAACCAATACTCGTGAGAGATTAATCGCATCCAAAGCAATCTTAAAAAAAATGATGCAATCAAATTCATTTGTTTTTATAACAACGCATGATGTAGACTTAGCCATTAAAAGTAAAAAGCAAAAAATTGCTCATTTCACCGAAACTGTAAAGGAAAATAAAATGAGCTTTGATTATAAAATAAAAGATGGCGTAATCAAATCTACGAATGCTTTAAGAATTCTAAAAATTGAAAATTTAGATTTGGATTTTTAAAAAATTAATTATTTAAAAGATAAGTAAGAGTTTAAAGTTTATCTTTGTTTCCTTAAGATTAAAATACATGTGCTAGTTTGGTTTCTCGAAAAATAATTCAGGAATTAAATTACATTTGACATTGAGATAGATTATTTAGGAATATTGTCGTTGGATTCAAAATTTATGGCTACTAAAAAATCAAAGACTATAGTTTCAATTAGTTCACATAAGCAGGATTGGACCTTTCTCAGTAATCATGCACATGTCTTAATTTGTCTCTATAGAGATCCCACAATTCGGTTGCGAGATTTAGCATTTAATGTTGGCATTACTGAAAGAGCAGTCATAAGTATTATTGAAGATTTGGAAACTGTAGGAATCATTGTTCGCACAAAAGAAGGCAGACGAAATAAATACAAAATCCACGAATCCATATCTCTTCGTCATCCGCTAGAGTCCCATAAGACAATAGGCGACTTATTAAAACTATTAAAATAAGCATATTCTCGCAATCTACAACACATTTCTTAGAATCTTTCCTCTTTATTCGCATTTATTTTATCTTTGAAGTAATAATTGAATTAGCTTAATTTTTTTATTCCTATATTAAATTTCATACTTTACAAGTATTTAAATGCATGAATAATATTTCATGCATTTAAATACTTGTAAAGTAATGTATATAAAATATTGTTGTATTTATCTATTTAACCAAGGAGTTTAAAAATGAGAAAGCTTAAATACCTATTGTTTCTAATGAGCATTTTACATAGTTTAAATGCACATGTAAATCCATACGATACCCTGAAAATTATTTCAGTAAAATTTCAAAGGGGAAGAAATAATGGAACTATTTAACTCACTTGCTGCAAAATTACTGTCACCAATGGTGTTAGCCTTCGCACTTGGAATCTTTGCGACACTAATTAAGAGCGATCTGAAATTTCCGGAAGGGCTTTACATAGGTCTTACGATTTATTTACTATTTGCAATTGGTTTAAAAGGGGGAGTAAAACTCTCCGCTACTCCGATGAATGAATTCTACAAGCCTGCCCTTGGTGCCATTTTAATGTGTAGTCTAATACCGATTTGGTCCTACTTCATATTAAATAAGTTAGGTAATTTCAGTGTAACCAACGCTGCTGCCATTGCTGCTCATTATGGCTCCGTTTCCGCAGTAACATTCAGTGAAAGTCTTTCTTATATGGAGGTAATGGGTATTAGCTTCGAAGGCTTTATGCCGACCATGCTTGCAATCATGGAAGTGCCTGCTATTTTGATAGCCATCTTCCTTGCAAGAACTCAATCAAAAGAAGGAAATACTTCTTCCTGGGGAAAGTTACTTCATGAATTGTTTGCAGGAAGGGGAACAGTTCTGTTAATTGGTGGACTTGTGATTGGATTTCTTTCAGGCAAGAAAGGTTTCGAGCAAGTAGCCCCACTTTTTGATACACCCTTCAAAGGAGTATTAGCATTATTCCTTTTGGAGGTAGGACTTGTTACAGGAAGAAAACTAGGTGACTTAGTAAAAGCGGGACCTTTTTTAATTGGCTTTGGGCTTACCATGCCGATCCTTCATGCTTGTATTGGAATTTATTTGGGTAAGACACTTGGTTTGTCTTTGGGTGGGTCTACAATTTTTGGAGTTCTCTGTGCGAGTGCATCGTATATTGCTGCTCCTGCTGCAATTCGAATTGCACTGCCTGAAGCAAGCCCAACTTATTACCTAACATCAGCTCTTGCTATAACGTTCCCATTTAATATTGTCCTTGGACTTCCGTTATACCTTTCTATTGCTAAATATATATTTGGAGTAAACGCATGAATCTAAATTCTATACAACTAATTACGATTATCTCCTTGGATGTGCTTGAAGAGCGATTGATTAAAGACATTAAAGCACTTGGCATAAAAGGCTACACTGTGAGTGAAGCCCATGGCGAAGGACTCAGTCTGCGAAGAGATGATAACTGGGAAGGAAGAAATATACGAATTGAAATCCTTGCCAGTTCAGAGCTTACAGAAAAAATTTTTGACTTACTGCAAAAAGATTATTTCCCAAAGTATAAAATGATTGCATTCAGCCATGAAGTAAAAGTTTTAAGAAAAGAAAAATTTCAATAGTCTAGAATTTTGCGGCTACTCAGTATTTATCTTAAATATACTGAGTAGCTTTATTTTCTTAACCTAGCTTCTTCCAAATCCAAATCATGCTCAATTTTGCGAAGTGATTCGTCGTTAATTACTCCTTCCCGCCTGAGTTGAATCACCATACTCCGCTCTGCTGCTATCACTGCTTTTTGGATTTGTAAATATCTATCTGGAAGAAAAACATTGCTTGTAGTGGTTTTGTCTACATGATGATATTCAATTTTAATTTGTTTAATTCTTGCCTTACGCTTTGCTTTGAGCCAATTGATCATGTCAATGGATACATCACCTTCCAATTCAACTTCATTCAAGTAATCGAGCGCTGCCTGAGCCGCAAGAAGTCGTGCATGTATTTCTTCTTCCTCAATGCTTGTGTCACCTTTGACTCTTAAATATTTTATTATGAATGGAAGTGCAAGTCCCTGAAATACAAGCGTAATAAAAATAACACAGCAAGTGATAAATAAAATCATGCTTCTATAAGGAAAATTTTCTTGGTTAGCTAATGTTAGCGGTAAAGCCATCGCAGCCGCAAGAGATACAACTCCTCTAAGACCAGTCCAGGCAACAATGAAGACTTCTTTCCATTGCCAAGAGTTTTTTCTCGTTTTCTGTGGATTTAGTTTGTGAGCAATTCTGAAAGATAAGTAACTAACAGGCATTACCCACAAAATTCTTATTAGAATTACAACGATGCTAATTCCGACTCCATAGAATATCAATTTGCCGAAAGAAACGCCAGGAATTCTTTCCATGATTGTAGGTAATTGAAGACCTATCAAAAGGAAAATAAATCCATTTAATAAGAAAATGATAATATCCCAAGTGGCTACTGCTTGTAATCTGGTCTGTGGCGAAAAAAGCTCAGGGGCTCTCCAAGTTAAAAAGAGTCCTGTTGTTACAACCGCGAGAACTCCTGATACGTGAATATTCTCAGCGGTTAAATAGACGATGAATGGAGTTAGTATTGTAATGGCTGTTTCAATTGCCGGATTATTAAATAACCATTTATGAAGTCGGGATACAAAAAATCCAAATATAAAACCAATGAAGATACCTCCGAGAGAAACCAGAAAAAAACTCGAAGTCGCATTTACAAAAGAAAAGCTTCCGGTTACGACAGATGCTACAGCAAAACGATAGGCGACAAGTCCGATTGCATCGTTAATGAGACTTTCACCTTCTAGAATGGTTATCACTTTCTTAGGTAAATTAAGCCCGAGGGTAATAGAAGTAGCCGCTACTGCATCGGGAGGTGAAACAATAGCTCCAATGACAAAAGCTAAAGGTAGCGAAATCCCATCTATGAGCCAATAGGCTATATACCCCACTACAGTCGTTGTGGCAAGAGTCAAACCAATCGCTAAGAGGCTAATCGGTCTAAGCTCCTCTTTAAAATCTCGCCAAGATGTATACCATGCGGCTGAATATAGAATAGGCGGAAGAAAAACAAGAAAAACAATATCCGGATTTAATTCATAGTTGGGCAAGAATGGAATGAATCCAATCAATGCTCCTACTAAAACTAAAAGGATTGGGTAGGGAATTTTTACCTTCCCTGCTATAGCTGCGAGGGCGGTGACTACGACTAATAATCCAAATACAATTTCAATTTCTTTCATTTAAAAACCACTTTTTAATTTTTGTTGGTTGCGAATTCCTTTTGATCTAAGAATGGAAACGACATTGGAAGCCAATGAAGGAAACATACTTGCTAACTTAGCTTGCATTCCCCTGAATTTAGTTATTGTGATTTCCATTTTTTTATTTCCTATGGTATCAATTACTATGTCTGCTATATCAACTGCGGATAATGGCTTTGATCCGCTGAAGGTTATTGCAGCCTCTTCATAGTCTTTTTGCAAATCAAACATTGGGGTTGCGACTGCATCCGGGCTAATGCAAGTTACGTGCACATTGTATTGCTCCAGTTCCATTGCAAGGGCGAGAGTAAATCCTCTAATTGCAAATTTAGAAGCAGAGTAGAGGGCTATTCCGGGTATAGGAGAAATTCCTGCGAGAGAGGCTATATTAATAATATGGCCACTTCTTTTTTCGGCAAAGTATTTTGCGGCAGCTTGGGAGCCAATCATGACGCCTTTTGTATTTACATCAATGTGAAAATCAATGTCCTCAGAAGTTGAATTGATAATGTAACCCGGCAATAATACTCCAGCAGAATTAATTAGACAGTAGAATGGAGCCGGCTGCGATTTTGCTTTTTCAATGATTTTTTCCCAGAGTTCTGGTTTTCTTACATCTAAAATTTCTGTAATTAATTTCTCTTTGTAGTGAGAGAATTCTTTTTTTAGTTCTTCCAAAGATTTCGTATTTATATCTGTTGCAATTACAATTGCCCCTTCTTCTAATAGTCCTCGAACGATTTCGATTCCTATTCCGCCAGATGCACCAGTCACTATAAATGTTTTACTCATTTCTTCCTCCAGAAATATTTTAGTAGCTATTCATGTAATCTTGTCACCGAAAATAAGTTAAACGGACTACAAATAGGAATTCTTTCACCAAACTTATGATATATATCTTCCTGAAATAAAATTTTTTTCTTTCATAAGATTATGCCAATATTATCGTTAATCCAAACTGAAAAACTTTTCTTTTTAAAGAAAGTAAAAAAAGGAAGCGCCTTGAAAATACTACACACCACTGCAGAATTTTTTCCCTATATTAAAGCGGGAGGTCTATCCGATATGCTTTCTTCCCTGAGCGAGTTTCAATCAAGGGATGAAGGTTCGAATGAAGTTTCCGTAGCATTGCCAATTATACAAAAAATGAATCAGCAACCAACTTTCACAGGAAGAGAATTTGCTTGCATTGATGATTCTATTGCATACCATTCGGATGCATGCAAAATTTTAAAGAATTCGAAATTTAAAGAAGCAATTGATGGCTCTCGTAAGTTATATTTTTTTGACTCACCAATTTTTCGTGATCTACCAGGAATTTATGCAAACGCAAATGAGCATTTTAACTTTGCCATTTTTTCCTATGCTTGTTATCACTTAGCGTTGGAATTGGATGTTGACTTAGTTCACTCCCATGACTGGCATACCGCCATAGTGACTATTCTTTGTAATACGCAAACCAAAAGAAAGCCAACCTGTTTTACAATTCACAACCTTGCCTACCAAGGCGATCATCCCACAGAGATGTGTCGGTTCCTACGAATAGATCCATTTTATTTAGATCTAAAAGTATTTGATCATTTACATAAAACGAATTTTATGAAAGCGGCACTAACTCTTACACAGGAGATAACCACCGTTAGTCAAGGCTATAGAGATGAAATTCTTCATGAGCCAATGGGAAATTCTCTTTCTTGGCTAATGAATAGTAGACAGGATTCTCTTACAGGAATATTAAATGGTATAAATCAAAAAGAGTGGAACCCTGATCTGGATAAGAAAATTTATAAAAATTATTCTTTTACAACTATTGAAAAAGGAAAGCTTGCAAACAAACTTGCGCTGTATCAAGAATATGGATTGCATGTAGATTTGCATAGACCTCTAATTGGTTTAATAGGGCGACTAACGCACCAAAAAGGATTTGATACTTTTTTAAATTCTTTTTACCAAAAATGGAAAATGCCTTTTTATTATGTTGTCTTAGGTAGTGGCGATAAACAAATTGAAGGCGCATTATTTCACGAGTCACATCACTCAAATGGTAGAATCTTTTTTTATAAGGGCTTTGATGAAGCACTTGCTAGAAAAATTGAAGCAGCATCGGATTTCTTTTTAATGCCTTCCTTATTCGAACCATGCGGGCTCAATCAAATGTATAGCCATGCTTATGGAACGATTCCAATTGTTTCAAGAGTGGGCGGTCTAAAAGATTCTGTTCATGAATCCTGGGATAAGAAAAAATCCACCGGATTTGTATTTGAAGCAGGCGTTGAGCATTCTCTGAATTATGCGCTTGATCGTGCATTATCACTTTATTATGATAAAACTGGACTGAGTGAAAAAAGAGAAAGAATTATGAAGCTCGATTGGAGTTGGAGGAAGGGAAACTCTGAATATATGAATTTATACAATAGAGCGATGCAAAAGATAAAGGGATAATTATCGTTATGCGTAAAGAGATATTTTTGTTTGTTATAGCTCTGATTGTAACTACAGCAAGTCTAGGAGATGAATCAAAAAGAAAAGATTCTCTCCAGAACAGAAAAAATCTTTTGAGTGAAATTAGGGTAGAAAAAAATAAAATTTTCTATTTAAATCAATCCATAAGCGCAACCGAATATGAGCAAATAAAGAAAAAAGAAATGAGTGATTTCAAAGCAGATTTGAAGTCACTCTATAAATTAGAATTCAAGGTGCGTTATACGAAATACTACAACATCGCTTATATGTGCACAGAAAAAGAAATGGATGTGGTTGAGGATAAGCTTAAAATTTTCTATAACGATACTTATTCCCGTTATTTTATTTATGAGCCGAGATTTACACTTCGAATTATTTTTTTTAAAAATAAAAGTCAGTTTATCAAGCAAATGGGATATAATACTTACGGCGTTTACTATCCCGAATCCCCGGACTATTATACGAATACAGAAAGGACTCTCTACACCTACTACAACTCAGGACCGGGAACTCTCTGGCATGAAATGGTTCATTCCTTTATCGATTTGAATACAGACAGTGATGTGCAACAATGGTTCAACGAAGGCTTTGCTTCCTTTTATGAAATGGGCTCCACTCAAAATGGAAAGTTCATTGAAGGATATACGAATTGGAGATTGCCGGAGTTACAGGATGTTATCCACAAGAAACAATTGACTCCTCTTAAGAAATTCTTGCTGAATGATGAAATGCGTGAGGATTACGGCTATTCTGCGGCTCGTTTTTTATTTTGTTATCTATGGGTTGAAAATAAAATTATTCCCTTTGTTAAATCCTATATGTATGAATTATCTCCAAACTATCAAGGCAAAGAATTAGGACAAAAGGCAATTCAGAAAATAGAAGAGCTTACCGGTAAATCTATAGATCAAATTGAAATAGAGTATATCGCTCTTGCATTAAAAACAAAGAACACGCAAAAACTAAATCAAAAAAAGTGAGGCAACTATGAATTTACCGAAGGGAAATAAAATATCTCTATTTATTGGGGTGGCGATTGGTGCTCTATACGGATTATTCTGTCAATTTGTTTTGAGTCGAGATGAATTGAAAGATTGGTTTACTGTTATGACTATGGGTTTTGTTTTTATTCTTCCAATTGCTCTTGGAGTGATTACTTTGTATTTTGCGAATACTGAATCGCAATCTTCTTGGGCGTATCGAATCTTTATGCCCTGGGCAACAGCTTCGCTTTGTTTACTGCTTTCTTTTGTCACAGGTATGGAAGGCACGATTTGTTTGATTATGGCAGTTCCGATTTATTTACCGTTAGCCTCTCTTGGCGGAATCATAGGCGGTGCATTTTTTACTGTCTACAACTCGAATAAAATGAATTCGTTTGCTCTTGGTGCTCTGCTTCTTATGCCATTTATTGTCAGTGGGGTAGAAGAGCGTTATCCACTTGATGATAGAATTTTACAAGTTAATACATCTATTTTAATAAATGCTCCTTCGGAAAAAGTTTGGAGTCAAATTACTCATATCCCCAAGATTACTGAACCACAGGAGAGTTTTTTTTACACAATGGGTTTTCCAAGACCTGTTGAGGCTACGCTTTCTTATGAAGGAGTTGGAGGTATTCGGGAAGCGAAGTTTGAAAAGGGACTTATGTTTTTAGAAACCATTACTGACTGGGAAAAAGAAAAGAAGTTGACCTTTAAAATTAGATCTGAGCCAGCCAACACACCTTTAACTACTCTCGATAGCCATGTTGTTGTTGGTGGAAGATATTTTGATACGCTTATCGGACAGTATGAAATTGAAAAAATCAGTGCTAACCAAACAAGGCTACACTTGTTTAGCCGCTACAGACTTTCTACTAGATTTAATTTCTATGCAGAAGTCTGGAGCGATTTTTTAATGAGAGATATTCAGCAGAATATACTTAGGGTTATTCGCTCTAGATCAGAGGGATTATCCAGCAATAGATCCAAATGAATCGAGCGCATCACCGCCAATACTATCAATAGTAGCAGAGCCTGGATTGATTGGAATATTGGAAATTGAATCGAAGTCAATATTCGTGCTAAAAGAAAGGCTTTCAATGATTACTTTTTGATTCATAATAATTACCCAGGCAAATCCAATTCCACAGGTAATCGCCATTAGCCCTACCGATTTTAAAAAAGTAATAAATAGAGTATCTCCCTTTAAATCAGAAATAGTTTTTCCATTTTGAAAGTAATAATTATTCCAAAAGAAATTGTGTAGATCAGCGCGAAACCAAAAACTATAAATTCCGCAAGTGACTAATGACAAAAGAAAACCTTTTATAAAAGTAAAGAAAAGCTCTTCTGCCTTAACTCTTAAATCAAATGCATGATTACCGAAAAGACAATTCCTTGCAATGTAAGTAGATATGGCGACTATCGCCCAAGGATAATAAAACCCGAAGGTAACAATCGTTAGCCCGACAGACTTTAAAAATAAGATAGTAAATTCTTTTGGCTCTCCTAGAAATTGGAAACGAATTCCATGAAAAGATGTTCGACTCAGCCGAAACCGCATTGCTCCAATAATGATAATTGGTAATACAGAAAAAATAATCAAATAAGAAAGGATAGTTGCTATCGTTGTTGCTGTTGATTCGCCGACAGCCTTGGTCAATATCCAAGTGACGATCCCAATGAAAATTCCATATACGAGCAATATGCCGATTCCTTTTAGAAAGCCTATGAATTTTTCTAATCCTGTGGCGTGATAATCAAAAGATGATTCTTGGAATTTTGTATTATTGTAGAGGAATTTCGTTATCTCAACTTTTGCCCAGAACCAATAAACTCCGAGTGTAATGATAGTAAGAAAAAAATTTTTGATTGCTATACCAAAAAAATCTCCTCCGTTTGCTGTGAATAAGAATCTCTGTGGTGCCGGACTCCCTATATTTTCTAGACTCGTATCAGTCATATAAACTCCTCTTGGAAATCAATTTAAATGACTATAATTTTAAAAATCTACCAAGTAAGAAACAATTTTCTTTATTTCATTGTCTTTTTTTTCCAATCATAAACTATGATGGAAGGAGTTTTAAATGAAGAAATTTTTATTATCTATTTTTCTACAGGTTTTGGTTGTCTTATTTGTTTTCCCATTTATTGATTCAGGCTTTCGTGTATCGGGAGATTGGAAGGATGCATTCATTATCGTAATCGTTTTTGTCGCACTGAATTTTGCTGCCCGCAAATTAATTGTTATATTCACACTTGGAATCGGTGCGGTAATTTATTATCTAACGTTAGGCATCGCAGGTCTTCTTCTGAATGCAGTCATCATCTTGCTTATTAAAGGTTTGTTCCCGCAAATGCTAAGTGTTCCAAGTTTCACTGCTGCCTTCTTAGGTGGACTTTTCCTTGCCATTGCAAATTATTTTGGCGAGAGATAAGCAAAGTAAAATTCTAAATCATTTCACTTCATAGTTAAAAGTCAAAGGCTCGGCAATATTATTTGCTCTGTCTTTGGCTGTAGCGGTAATTGTATGTTTGCCCACATCGCGCATTGAATCAGGATAAAATATTTCTCTAAGTCCAGTCTCTGGATCTAAGTCTAAATAGGCTTCTTTCTCATCCACTTTTACGATAAGTGAGGAATCCGGGATCCCCGTTCCATGATCGGATGCAATTAAGTAGATTTTAAACTCACTTCCTTTAAATACCTGATTGTTTTTGTGTCGATAGATTCTTAGTGTCGGCTTTGCATAATCAGATAGTATCGCAAAATTACCAGTAGCCTTAATTCTAGCGCGAAAGAATCTTTCCGTTGTATTAAAATATACGCCGGGGAAACTCTTGATTACCCTTCCGTTATTTGCTAGTTGATAGAGTCCAAATTTTTCTGCATTGATTTCTTTGTCTAGTTTGATATACAAATCATAACCAAGGTTAAACTCTTTGTAATCAGGTTCGACTGTATAGACTTCAGATTCAAGACTCATATCTTTATCTAAGACTTTTTGGTTTTTGCTTTTTTCGATGGATACATTTGCTTGTGTAAATATGGAATAGGCAGGGAAAAATGCTTCTCCTTTTTTGTCAGGCGTTGATACTGTAATGTAGCTATCGTGAGAAAGATTGAATTTTTTAATTTCGCCATCCGGATACTCTTTGTTATCCTTTTCTACTTTGATTTTAACAAGGGCGGGAAGTTTTGAAATTCCAAATAGGGCAAGTGAAATCTCATTTTCCCCTTCTTTAAAACTTTCTGAATGAACAATGCCTGCACCAACTTGCTGATTCTTAAATCCAAGTAGAGTATTTCCATCTTTGGTATGTGTGAAATACTTAAAGGGTCTGCCATTCATTCTACTTTTATAATTATCTAATACAAAGCAGGAACGAAATGTATGGAAGCTTGAAATCTTATTAAAGTTAACTTCTTGTAATTCAGCACCATTGAGACCAACCGTGATTTTCTGAAATCCTATCTTATTGCTTCGACCGGAGGATTCACTCCCGTAGACGCTGAGACTAACGTCTCCTTTTATTTTTAGAACCTCCCCATGAAGAGGAACGAGATTTTTATCCTTGTCCAATTTGAATCGCATGGAATAGGTTACATTCTTTCCATTGATAAAACTTTTATTGTTTTCTGGAACTATATCGACTGCGTAAACATTGATTCCACCAAAAGCAAAATAATTCAATCCAAAGTCAGCCGGGTTATAATAGATATTGTCCTTAAAAATTTCTAAATGTAAATGAGAAGGTCCAATTCCTGTATCGCCGGAATAGCCAATCACATCTCCTTTCTTAACACGAACTTGTTCTGCCGTTGCGAGCGTATATTCAAAGTCTTGTCTTCGTTTTCTTTTTTCTAAAACGTCTTTGTCCTGGATAGATGCCCATACGTTATCCGCAAAGCCACTCATATGACCGTAACGACTCATGAATCCATCGTCATGCAAAAGTATAATCGCATTTCCAATGGAGTAACGATAACTCTGAAGCTTGATTACTTTTCCGTCCGTCATCGCAAGTAGCGGTAGACCATTCTTTGCCTCTGTAGCAAAGTCTTGTCCCATATGGAAATGATAGTATCTAAATTCTCCGAAGCTACCTGTTACGAGTTTATCACCGAAGATAGGCCAGCCATATTCTGGATACTTTGTTCCTGCTTCGATAGGTTTCGCTGATTCGGGTGAATTGCTTGCAGGCGAGTTTGTATCGGATAATAAGTTGTAAGCGCAAATAGAAAAAAGTAAGGTAAGTAGTATATATAAAAAATTTTTGAATGTCATAGTTACTAACATCCAAGAATTTAGATTAATTGAAATTTACAACTGAATATTCTCCTGTCGCTGCTCGGTAGATAATTGTTTTTCGTGAGCTAGCGAATACAATTTTATCTGCGAGCACTGTATAATTATTCACTGGAGTAAAAATATCTATATTAAAGAAATGAAATTCTTTTGTGAATTCAGAATACGAAATAATTCGCTTGTTTGTAATCAAAGTTCCAGTCTTGTCAAATGCTGCATGAGATCTAACATACTCTCCTGTTAAATCAATCGATTTCCATTCTGACGATGAAATAGTATACGAATAAATTTTCCTATTTGTAATTACAAATATTAGAGAATTCGAAACTGTATAACTAATATTCATATCGCTAAAAAGAGGTTGCCTTGCGAATTCGGTTGCGTTATTTGAAATAGCAAGTAAATTTTTATTTGTAATGACGAGTGCCATATTTCCAAATTCTTTGAAATTGGAAACAGTCTCTCCTGTGAGTTTATATTCGACTTGCAATCCTGCATTAACCGAGGCGATAATTTGCTTTTCATTGTGAATGAGATCTACAACATTGCTTACGAATTGTTCTTCCGTAAGGTTCTTTATTGCACCTTTCTCATTGACTATTTTTGTTATGGTAGCTTGAGAAAATATTTCTAATGATAGAAATGAGAAAAGAATAAGTATTCGAATCATAAAGTAATAATCTAACTATAATATAAGAATGGAAGCAAAAAAAAACAAGATGGATAAAAAGAAAATGATTTTTAAGAAAATACTTTTACAATCAATGATTACCTGTCCCAAATGCGGGTTTAAAAAGGAAGAAGTGATGCCAACGAATGCATTTTATATATGCACAAATTGTAATGAATGGCTAAAACCAAAAGAAGGGGATTGCTGCGTGTTCTGCTCTTATGGAAGTGTGGTTTGTCCTCCGAAGCAAGAAGAAGCTAACTGTTGTTAGATGCTGGAGACTGTGTAAAAGCTGTCACCATGACAATCTTCATACTTTTACACGTCTCCTAGCGATTACTCCTTATTTACCACAACCAAGGGTTTGCGTAAATACCGTCAGTGTAAAGAGTAGCTGTTTTATTGTGTCTGTCAGGATGCCCTGGGCTAAATGGAATGTCTTTCCCATCTACGTCTTTCTTTAAACGAGTTCTTATAAAATTAGCAACACCGGAATCATTCTTTGCGTTAATCAATTGGAAAAATTCTAATACCATCTTTCCGTTTGTAGTCGTATCATTTGCATAAGAGCCTCTCCAGAAGAGGTAAATCACGATTGCATCTATCTTGTTCTGAGACAAAGGAACAGTGATGAATTTTTTCATGTTCCCAACAATGATTCCAAGGTCTTTACGAAGATACATATCTACTGCTTCGTTTTTCTCTTGTTGTGTTGCAGTTCCATCCCCTGTGCCTGTTCCAAATTTGGTTTTAAACTTTTGGATTTCGTCTTTTATTTCTTGTGGATGATCAAATCCTTCTCTGACTAGCTGTGGATTTGGAGCGACTAAATGACCGTATCCGAAGATGAAATTCTTATTGCCATCTAAGTAGAGATGGTCGCGAAAAGATTCCAATTCTTTAATAGCATCCACTGCTTTATCAGAAAAGTTAAAACTGGCTGGAAGAATTTCTCCTGTTTGTGCGCTAATTGTTTGCACTGGAGTTTTTGAAATTCGCTTTAGATATACAAAAAATCCACTGGATAACGATGTATTTGCCGCACCTGGTGTTGGAGAATAGAGAGCAATTGATTCTTGTTTAGGTAAATAAAGGAATTCTGCAAATGGAGTTGTTTTACAAATGTAAAAATCCCCGAGAGCCAATTTCTCATCTGCTTTAATGACTAGGGAGTCTTTATTAGTTGCATCATACTTGGAATATTTTTGAAAGGTAATCGGTCTAATGTTTCCACCTTTTGTATCGCATTCCTTTCCGGTAAATCCTAATTTGCCGTAAAGTTCAAATTCATCTAAGAGTTGAATTTTGCTTTGAGAAACGGATACTTTTTTTCCAAGCCACTGTTGAACGGAACTTGTGTCGGTCGAACCATAGGGCTGTTCTATCTTCGTTACTTCCCAGAGACCTTCTAAGTCAGCTAAGCTAGCAGGAAGAGGAATTTTTTTATCTTGTGCAAGGAGACTTGCGCCTAATGAAAAAAATATGAATAGAGTAAATATTTTAAAGTTCATATTTAACTGAAATATGTTGTTTCCTGAATTTGACAATCCATAAACGATTTCGTGAAACTCTATTTTTGAAAAATTAGGATGAATTATCTAAAAACACTGCTTTATGTCGTATATGTTTGATTTTACTACGACAAAGACAGGGTGAGAGTCATTTCGTTTTGGTTTCTAAGAGATAATCTATTGAATTTTGGAAGAATCGAATGTCTCTTGTATTTTACAAATCGAGAGGATAATAGTATTTAGGCGATGTATAAAGGCAAAGATTCTAATTTCAAGATTGACAAATTAGAAAGACTGAATACTCTACGAACAAAAAGTTTTTGAGGGTATATGGAAACATTTAATCTGAGTTCATTTTTATTATTTGGAATCGTGTTTGGAGTTGGAATTTATTTTTTAATCACATTGATTCTTCAAAGTAAAAGTGCAAAGCCAAAGTCTGCACCAATCACTGGCAATCACGCACAGGACTTTTCTGCTTTCGATAGCTCTGATAGATTTGGAACTAGCCCGAGTAGTAATACCGAAGAAAATATGGAAGAGAAAGAAAACTCAAATCCAACTGATTTTACAATTAAAGCTGATCTAAATCGGCTCGAAGAATTTTTAGAAAAACTGAGCGCCTTGCCGAATGACTCTCTGGATGATATTCAAATTAGTTTAAGCGATAAAGACGACTTGTTCATTTCTATCGAGAAGGATGAAGAAAAAGGAATAATGGCGGATGTTTTCTTTGCAGAAGATTTGGACATCTCTTATCAAGCATGGGCTTCTAGAATAAGAGATATAATTTGGGAATATCGATTAGAATCAGAGGAAGCAAAAGAAGAAAAGGACAGATATTTTAGCGTTTTATTAGGCGGCAAATCCCTATCATCCTTTGCTGAATTTATAAAGAAAATTATACACACAGGCTACTCAGAATATGCCGGTAAAAACCTATTCTTAGAGTTTAATCATTATTAACCACACTCTCTTCTGAAATTTCCCATTACCAATTCCGAATTCCTAATTAATACCTAGTGCTGCCTGAAACATAAGCAGTGCTCTCTCTATAAATGGAAGTAGAAGGCAACTGGTTTCTGTCTATAGTGCCAAGACCTTTGCCATTTTGAATCATCAGTGTAAGACTAAAAGAGTTTCTAGCATTTTCAATACCAATTCCTATCGAGTATCCCGTTAGGTTGATGTATTGCTCTCTTTTTTCAGGGATAGTATAAGTAAGATTATCCCGAAGTGTTATATCCGTGCTTGCTCTGTTGATTTGACGATAGGCGGAAAACCAAGCAGCTTCTCCCCAATGCGTCTCCACATTGTTTGATTTATTCGTAAAATGTCCGAGCCTTAATACAAGATTATCCATTATAAAGTATTCCAGACCTACGCTGTAATTAAGTGTTTGATTTCTTCTTAGGTCATTTGCATAGGGATCGGTTAATCCGATTACTCCGCTCTTTGCATTATAGGTATTACCCGCTAATTTTATCATATACCCGGAAGTGTAGATTGCATCGGCAGAAATTGTAAACTTGCGGTTAATAAAGAAAGCCGTTCCAAATCGAATCTCAGATGTTTGTGGAATTTGATATGTTGAGGGGCTAAGGATTGTTAGGTTGAAAGTATCTACCTTACCTCCCCCTTCTTCTGTTGATTGAATTGCAACAGAGGAAGGACCTCCCGTTCTTCCGGCAGTGGTGACATTTGTTCTATACGAAACATTTCCCCCGGTAACATAAATTCTTCGCATAGATAGTCCGAAGGAAATTTTTTCTGTGAGCATATACTGAATACCCAGAACAGGAATGATTCCACTTGTTCTTCTTCTATTTTGCTCGCCGACAGTAGTGACATTATCATTGAATTGGTTTTCATTAGCGTTTATAATGACTCGATTGCTGTCATACATATAATAGGTTGTCAGTCCGATTCCAAGTTTATCAGTGAGTAAATACGATACACTAGGTCCTGCAAGCAAACGAAAGTTTTCTTCTGTATAACTAATATCTAACTGAGATAGGTTTCTTCGATAAATAGGAAGTGTGATACGATCCGATTGATCGAACGATTGATTGATAGGGTTTAATACCGAGAAGCCGTAAGTCCACTTTCCATCTTTCTTTATGAAACCAATAAAATTAGGAAGATAGTTTCTTGAATTTCGTCTATAATTTTGACCCGGTCCGAATAGATTTTTGTGGTTTACTTTGATTTGATTATAGCTACTTGCGTTGATCGAATAATACGAATTTTGCGCAAATGCAACTCCACCGGGATTATAATATGTTCCAGAGACGTCATCTGAAATGGCTGAATAGGCTCCGCCCATACCGGCAGCTCTTTCTCCGAAGAATCCGTTTACGTTTTGAAACGTGTCTGCTGAAATGGAAATGCTAACTAAGAATAATAACGATCTAACTAAATATTTCATAGAAGTATTTCTATTAAATGAATGCCAATATCGTAAAGTAGAAAAATTTATAATTTTATTCCTTTGTGTAACGAAAGTTATGCAGGAACTAATCCTTTACTTTATGAACTATAAAAAAATTCTAGTCTTGTAAGTTTAATTGCCTATGAAAAGGAGAAAGCTATATGGGTGAGTTAATTGATTTCAATGAAATTTTAGCACAGAAACAAGGTGCGAGCAAAAAGAAAACCACTCCAAAAAAGAAATCCAAATCTAATTCCCTTTTTATTTTTAAAGTAATTCTTTCTGAAGGACTCATGGCAAAATATGAAGAAGAGACTTACCGAATTCTTTCTATTCCCAATTCTTACACATTGAGCAAATTTGCGGAAG
>Ga0209174_10000239_pt1 | contig 42352 bp, 41 predicted proteins | sample JI91814BDNA_FD_187505 | JGI IMG/M metagenome (GOLD analysis project Ga0209174, IMG submission 187505) | Wastewater effluent complex algal communities from Wisconsin, to seasonally profile nutrient transformation and Carbon sequestration -... | ecosystem: Engineered > WWTP > Effluent > Algae...
TAACCGCGCTCCACTCGCATTTTGTAAACATCCTTGATTCAATTTATAAATATTCGCCACCAATATGGAGCTAACGTTTTATACGATGGTTTCTCCTGGCATATAAAACCCAACAGCAAAGTTGGATTAGTCGGTCCCAATGGAGCGGGTAAGACTACTTTGTTTCAAATGGCTGCTGGTTTAATCAAGCCAGATGGGGGAGAATTAGTCCGTGCAAAAGACACAGTCATTTCCCTCTTTCATCAAATTCCAAATTTTGATGAAGAAAAATCTGTCATAGACACTGCACTTATTTCCAATACACTATATAAAAAATACTTAGAGCGAAAAGAGAATATCGACAAACGCTTCGAAACCACTGATCATGAAAGCGAAGAATTCGAAAAACTATTAGCAGACCAAGCAGAACTAGAAGACTTTGCGCATACTCACGATTTACACAACTTAGAAATTAAAGCAAAGAAAATTTTAAGTGGTCTCGGTTTTAAAGATGATGCTTACACAAGGCAAGTAAAGAATTTTTCTCCGGGGTATCATCATAGAATTGGTCTCGCGATTGCGCTACTAAATCCTTACAATTTACTTTTACTCGATGAGCCAACAAATCACTTAGATGATACAACCAAAGAATGGCTTCGTGATTTTTTAAAATCAATCAAGACTACATTTGTAATTGTTACTCACGATCCAGAATTTCTAAATGATGTAACGGATACAATTGCAGAAATTTCTCTCAAAGGTATAATCGAATTTCGCGGAACACTCGAAGCATTCTTAGAAGAAAAAAATGAGTTACACGAAAAACTAAAAAATCAATTCAAGAAAGAAGAAGCCTATCTCAAAAAGAGAATGGAATGGATTGATCGTTTTAGAGCACAGGCAACCAAAGCAAAGCAAGTCCAAAGTGCGATAAAGAGATTAGATAAGCGGGACAATGTAGAAAATCCTGAAGATATTTTTTGGAATAAGAAACCAAGTTATCGTTTTAATCATATTCCTGACGGTAGAATTACATTTCGTTTAGAGAATGCAAGTTTCCAATACGAAAAAAATGGAAAGGTTATTTACAAAGACGCAAGCTTAGAAGTATCCGCTGGTGATAAGATTGCTCTTGTTGGTCCAAATGGTGCGGGCAAATCTACTCTTATGCGCTCGATTTTGGGCAAACATCAATTAACCTCTGGCTCCATTTACTTCGGTCCCAAGACTCGCATTGCTTATTTTTCGCAAACACATGGAGAAGATTTACATCCAAGTCTCAACATGCTTGAGTCTATTTTAAAGGTATATCCCGATATGTCGGATGAAGCCGTGCGAAATATTCTAGGACATTTTTCTTTTTCGGGAGATACGATATACAAGAAAGTATCCGCTATGTCAGGTGGAGAGCAGAGTAGGCTAAGAATGGCTCTGATGGTTTTAACTCCAGCGAATTGTCTATTCATGGATGAACCTACAAACCATCTAGATATGGTTACGCGTAACGCATTAAAACATGCACTGATTGATTTTCCTGGATCTCTTTTTATTATCAGTCATGACCCTGATTTCTTGAAAGGTCTTTGTGATAGAACCTTTGAATTGTCCGGCGGTGTATTAAAAAATCTAAATTGTTCCTTCGATGATTATTTAAAATTTCACAAAGAAGGAGTTTACGGAGAAGAAAGTCAAGCGACCAAGCCCGTTCGTCAAAAAGAAACGAATGCAAGTAAGAATAATGATAAAAACCGCTTAAAGAAAATTCAGAAAGAGATAGATGAAATTGAAGCACGACTAGATTTATTGGAAAAAAATAAAAAACATTTAGAAGAACTTTTAGCAGATCCCGGATTTTTTAAAAATAGAAGTTATCAAACTGAATTGGACAATTACAATGAAACAAAAAAAGAAATTGCCAGTTTAACAGAAAAATGGGAAATTTTAAGTGAGGAAATAAATTAATGAACATTAGTCCTGAAGAGCTTAAAAGAAAGTTAGGCGAAAGAGAAAAAGGAAATGATGATTTTATTTTAGTGGATGTTAGGAACCCGAATGAACAAGAAATCGCAGTAATTCCAGGAACAGATTTATTGATTCCATTGCCCGACTTCGATATAGAAATGTCAAAATTAGAATCATATAAAGAAGAGGGAAAGGAAGTCATTGTATACTGTAGAAGCGGTGGTCGATCCACAACTGCATACGGAAAATTAAAACGAAACGGGTTTACTAAAGTGTCTAATTTGGAAGGAGGAATTCTTTCCTACTCTGATGAAGCTGACCCTTCCATTCCAAAGTATTGAGCTTAAAAATATTAATTGAAAATCTAGGATAATAAATCAGTTTTCTGATTTACCGAAAAAAATAGGAAGGTAGGATGACGATTCTATGCAGCTAGTTTTGTTAATTGAGACAGACTTTTATGCTTTAAAAGAATATGAAGGTCATCTTTCTGGTAATCGATTTCGACTTGTTGATACCGTTAGTGCGAAGAAGGGACTTGAATACGCAAGATCAGCACCTCCAGATTTAATCATCATTGGATTTCAACCTCAAGAACGAGACACGGCAGAAACTTTAATTTATCTAAAAAAAGAGCCTATCACAAAACATATTCCCGTTCTAGCGCTTATACCAGATTTGAATGTTCCATTCTTAGAGTATCTTCAGAAGATCGGTATAGCAGGTTATCTACCTAAGCCGGTAAAACAAAATGCGTTAGTGCATAAAGTAAACGAACTACTCAGCATATCGGAAAATATTCGCGCTAATATAATCAAAGAAACTGTTCATCACGTAGCCGTCGCACTTAATAATGATGAGAGGGTAGTCATTATTTTCCGCTCAGGTATTAAAAATTATGTGCTCCCCGAAATTCGTAGAGTAATCAATCATGATTTCATAAAAAACTCAATCAATAAACACATTGCGTTTGACCTTCGCACATTGCCTGAAATCACTCTAGAGGAAATGCGAATACTAGAAAAGATTCTAAAACTATTTGGGGAAAAAAGAATCGGTCTTATCACGGGAACTCATATGGGAAATATTATGAAGCACAGTGATTTACCCGATCATATCAATCTATTTCTTTCTATGGAAGACTACGAACTGTTTCTACAAAATCCAGATTTGGATGAATAGTTCTATTTGCCATTATCCGCTGCAAAATCAGTATCACTTCCCCAGAAATAATTCACTTGCTCGGTTGAATAATATTCTTGCTTGTTACCAGTGGACTGAATACTAAATAGTTTATCAGTTTTATTGTTTTTACGATTTCGATTCTTTGCATCTAAAATAATCTTATAACACTCATCTTTCCAAAACATATGAGGACAACCCATGAGATGATATCCTTCATGGATGAGAGTGGAGCTAGGACTTGTAAATAGAAGCTGTAGCAGAGCGGCATACTTTGATTTGACGAAGCCGCGGGTATTCGTGTATGACTCAACTGCTCCGTGAATTTCTAGTTTAATTCCTACACCGTAGAAAATTCCAAGCGTCATAACTTCATAAGCAATATCTCCCCAAGTTCTTCCAACCATATAGACGATACGATCACAATCTTGACCGAGCTTATATTTCCGCAGTTGGTCTAATACATCTGTTCCAAAAAAAGCAAATCGTTCCACCTTCTTAGTTTTCTTGAATTGTAATTTGATTTTGTATAAGGCTAGCTCTTGCGCCCAATCTCTCTCTAGCTCGGCTACTTCTGATTTATCGATAGTGTCTTCGTAGAATACGCATACATTTAAGGTTTGCTCTTCTCCAAAGTCTATCGACTGTCGCAGTTTATTATCATGAAATCCAACCGTTGTGCAATTGGAGATTGAAAATATTATTAAAAGAAATAACCTTAAGATATACTGTTTTTTTACAACTGTTAGATGGTTCAACAGGCAAACTCTGAAACTGCTGCTCGCCCCATCGCACTTACTATTTATCGAGTTCAATTTAAGTATTTTCATATTAACCTTTGTTTCTCTGTGCCTCTGTGGCTAATATCACATATCCCAGAAAAAATCTTTGTTGGTAAGAGGCAACTCTTCTTTTACCTCTGGCATTGTATTATTAGAGGAAAAACTTTCTCCGCTGTAAATAAAGGCAAGTTGTATTTCTAAGTCTTTTATTTCTTTTGTCCAATATTCTTCGTCACCAAAATGAGGAAATGCATTTAGAAAAGATGGATCCTCCCATCTACGAGCAATCCAGGCTGAGTAATGAATGTATCTTAATGCACGGAGAACTTCGATTAGCCGAAGAGAAGAATCATTGAACTCTCTAAATTCTCTATAGCCTGATAATAATGCCTCTCTTGCAACTATGCCTTCCGCGTTTTGTGGGGGCAATACCATCCAAATATCTTGGACAGCAGGACCGGATAAGAAATCATCAAAATCAAGAAAGAAAAAACCGTTTTCTCCTTTTAGAATATTTCCCTTATGACAATCCCCATGAATTCGAATGAATTGCTCCTCTTCTAGGAAGGATTCATATATCTCACAAACTTCATTTACTAACTCTGAATATTTCTTTTGAAGGGTAATTGGAATAAACCCCTTCTCTATCACAAAGCGCAATGGCTCGATACCGTATTTCTTTGCAGTTAATTGATTTCGATGTTTGGTTCGGGTAGAAGCGCCAACGTTGTGTAATCTCCCAAGATACCTTCCTAGCATTTGTAGCTCTTCTGTGGTTAATTCTTCCGGTGCTCTACCGCCGGTTCGATTCCATATAGCGCAATAGATACCGGCTTTTTCAAAGAGACTTTTACCTTGAAAAATTCTAGGAGCACAGACTGGAATTTCATTCTCCTGCAAATCAAAAAGAAAACCATGCTCTTCCAATATTTGCTCTTTCGTCCAACGTCCCGGTCGATAGAATTTGACGACAATATTTTCATCTGCTTCTAATCGAACACTATAGACTCTATTTTCTAAACTGTTCAGCGCAAAGCAATGACCGGTAGGGTTGAGTCCAAGACTTTCTACTAAATGTAAAATTATATCAGGAGTTAAATTGAAAAAATCTTCCGTTATCACTTATTCTCTTGTTAGCTTATGAAATAATTCACTCAGTAAAAAATGCTCTAAGCCTGGAATGTTTTTATGCAAATGATTTTTAAAGTTATAAAGCATTTCAATTTGAGCGGAATTATCTTCAATGTTTTCTTTGCTAAATTCATAGATCATAATCGTAGAGACTAGCTCTAAAAATTCAGTGTAATCAAAATCTTCCGTCCACTCAGGATGATCGTCTTTGTATTCGCGTATCCAATTTTCTAATTGTAAAAGTAAAATTGAATCCTTTAAATTCTTGGAAATCATTTCGCGGGTAAGTGTGATTACCTCGCTCGGTATATCATAGGGAATTAAACTTCCACCAAAAAAGTCTTCACGATACAATTGCAAATCTGCACTGAGACTTTGTAAAACTTGCTTGTTTAAGTATTGAAATGGAATACAGATTGCACGGCTAATAATAGTTTGCTTCAACTTCATTAAATCGTCTACAATAAAAATGAATCTAGAATGCGCCGGCGGTTCTTCTAGTGATTTTAAAAGAGCAGATTCTGCTTCATTATTAATCAAGCTTGCATCTGGAAATAATATAATTCGATATTTGGATAGATGCGGTCTATAATTGAGGCGTCTATTCTGTAACCAACGAACTGTAAACTCGGCAGGATCTTTATCGTCTCCAATCGCAATTCTCTGATTTGAAGGAAATACAATATAGTCAGGGTGTTGGTTATTTATGAATGATTTGCAAGATTGACAAATACCGCAACCAGTTCCAGTCAGACAAAGTATATGACGAGAGAATCGTTCGGCTAACGCCCATTTCCCCACACTAGCCGGTCCGTAAAAGACTAAGAGCGGCGGAATCATATGAGGAGATTTCACATAATGCCGAATGTATTGTAGGGCGGTATCCTGGCCTTGAATTTCTTCTATACTAAAAAAGTTACTCATTACTTTAAAAGTTGATTTAGATTTTGAATTGTCTTTCTCTGAGAGTAGAGGATATATCCGAGTAACCCCAGAACCAAAAGAAGCGCCAATCCATAAACTAGATTTAGACTTCGCAAACGAGCTTGCTCTTCTTCGATAGCCTTTATACTCTCAAGATGTGAGATGACCAAATAAAATTTGTCGATGTTTGGATATTCTTTACGAGCTGAACTTCGAATCTGAGTAATGATTTCAGCAGAATCCTCTTTGCTTAATTTACCAATTGCATTAAAAGCTTGCGATTCTTGCATTTGCAAAAGATCAGTTGCGGTTAACTTGGTTTTGCCTTCTTGAGAGAAAAGTAAAATTGGAAATGCGAGTGTGATAAAGATAGTTAATATATTTTTCATAGTTTTGATGTCTGCTTTTTTACTTATTGAGATTCCCGACAGAAAATTTCGGGAATGACACAATTGATTACCTTTCTGTATAGCCTAATTTCTCCTTTAATTCTTGCATATAAGGGATTTTATAAACGATTAAAATGGCACCGGCTAAAATAGCGTAAAGCAAAAAAGATATACAAAGCGTCCAAAGAATCGGATAAAAAAGACTGGCATCTTGCATTAAATCTAAATTTAACAAAACTAATACGATAGGCGAAACGAAGAGCAGTGCAAGTGAGTAAAGGGTATACTTTATATAATTATAAGGTATGATTTTCGCAAAAAATCCTTTCTTCATTTTGTCAGATGCAGGTTCAAATGTTGCGTATATATCTGGATTCGTAAAATATTTATTATCAATCATTGTCTTTTTGTAACCAATCCTTCATTAGCTCTTTACCGCGAAAAATATAACTTTTTAGTGTATTGACTTTAATGTCTAATTTTTCAGAAATTTCCTTGTATGACATATTTTCAAAGTAATAGAGCATCAGCGGATTCTTGTAATTAGACGGTAAACGAGAAAGTAACGAAGCTATCTTTGCATTCATCTCTTGTTTTAAGATTTGCATTTCGGGAGTGATTTGTTCTCGCCATTTTTTAATTTTGTCAAAGTATTTATTATGAACATCTTCTACATCATCAGTCGCAATTTTAGGATTCGTGCTTTCCTTACGATGATTCATTAAAATTTTGTTACGAGCAATCGAATAGACCCATGTGGAGAATTGTGATTCGCCTTTAAAAGTAGAAAGGGCTTCGAACGCCTTTAGAAAAATCTCTTGCGTTAGATCTTCTGCCTCTTCCTGATTGCCAGTATACTTAATTGCCTGGGAAAAAATCATCCCCTGGTATTTATCCATTAAAAATTCGAAGGCGGAAAAATCTCCTGCAAGAACAGACTGAATACAAGACCAATCAGCGGGGTTACATAGAATTTGCCGTTCTTCCGTTAAGGACGCAGTTTGTAAAATGTCAATAGACTGAGACCGATCGCTAATGGGATTAACCCTCCTAACATAGCCAAAGAATTTCCTAAGACCATGATGAAAACTATTGCAAGCGTAAGTCCTGTAAATGTCAACAAAAGTCCGAGAAAAAAAGAATAGGCTCTGAAATCGAACTCAAAAGGCTTATAAAGCCCTGTTCGAATCAATTCTAGCCTCTGTCTATGCCACATGAAAAAAATGAGACATAGTAGAGTCGAGCCAAATACGATCCCAAAAATGGGAACAAGAAATAAAACGATTTTATATCCATTGTTCGGCTCGTGACTTGATTGAAGCAAATCTAAAATGCTTTGAATATTCTGCTGCATTTGAAGTAGGATTTCTTTTTCTTCTGCACTCATCTTGAGATTCAACTCAAATTTATGTTTTCAGGAATGTCAAGCAGATAAAACTTCCGACTCTCTCTTACCTAGTAGGATTTGCATGAAAACAAAGTAAACGATGCTTTTACCAAATTCCCTATCATTAACTTTATTTTTAAAAAAACAGTGTATTTGATATACATCAATTACCCAATTCGCAAAGCTCGGTATATTAGCAAGAAAGACTAGGAGCATGATTATGAAATTCATAAAGCAAATCATAACAATAACAATTATAGTGATTTTGCCATTTACATTCTGTAAGAAAGAAGGGGATGGGGCAGATTCTGGAACAAGTTCTGCTGTAGACGTAAATAGTAAAGGAATTGGACCTGTTACCAAAGTAGACTTAGGAGAAATAGACCAAGCTAAAGCGGCTAAAGGCAAACAACACTTTGATACCAAGTGCAGTGCCTGTCATAAATTCGAAGAGAAAGTGGTAGGTCCACCTCTTGCCGGAGTTACAGAAAGAAGAAGCCCTGAGTGGATTATGAATATGATCCTAAATCCAGTCGAGATGACACAAAAAGATCCAGCGGCTATGGAGCTTTATGCGACGTATCTTGTGCAAATGACATTTCAAAATGTAAGTCAGGATGAAACAAGAGAGATTTTGGAATACTTTAGACAAATGGATAACAAAAAGAAATAAGAGGAGATTCATATGAGTAAATTAGTGAAAATAATATTCTTAGTTTTTATCGTAGCAATTATCGCAAGCTGCGGAAAGAAACAAGGACAGGCAGTGCTAGCGTCTAACGCTGCACAAAAGGTATATGTAGCACCAGGTGAAAAAGATGAAGTCTATGCTTTTATGTCCGGTGGATTTAATGGACAAATAGGTGTATATGGAATTCCATCTGCGCGACTATTTAAGATTATCCCCGTATTCTCCCTTTTTCAAGAAAACAGCTATGGATCGGATGAAGAAACCAAAGATATGCTTTTAACTTCTAAAGGATATGTTACTTGGGATGATTCACATCATCCAGAACTTTCTCTGACAAATGGAAACCATGATGGTAGATGGCTATTTATCAATGGAAACAATACACCTCGTATTGCTAGAATTGATTTAACAACATTTGAAACAAAAGAAATTATTGAAATTCCAAATACTGCGGGTAATCACGCTTCACCATTCTTAACGGAAAATACAGAATATGCGATGTCAGCAACTCGTTTTTCCATTCCAATTCCACAGAAAGATATTCCAATTGATGAAATGGGAAAAGGTAAGTTTAATGGATCAGTTTCTATGATTAAAATTGATCCTAAAGATGGAAAAATGAGTGTAGAATTACAGATGTTAGCTCCTGCATTTAGTTACGATTTAAGTAGATGTGGTAAGGGTCCTTCTCATGATTGGTGCTTCTTTACAACATACAATACTGAACAGGCATTCCAGATGATCGAGGTAGGTGCTTCTAAAAATGATAAAGACTATGTGATGGCGTTTAACTGGGTGAAGGCGAAAGCTTGTAAAGATGCAGGAAAGACAAAAGATTTTTCCGGAGTGTATTATCACAATTACTTACCTGAAAATGCTCCGGCTGTAGCAGAAAGAATGTCCGGTGTGAAATTACTTGATCCTAAAGATTGTCCAGGTGTTGCTTACTTTTTACCAACTCCAAAAAGTCCTCATGGTTCTGACGTTGACCCAACTGGTGAATACATAGCTGCAGGTGGAAAATTAGCTTCTGTAATTGCAGTTCACTCTTATTCAAAATTAGTCAAAGCAATTGAAGATAAAGCAAACTTTTCTGGTGAAGTTATGGGAATTCCTATTATGAAATACGAATCAACTTTAGCTGGAGAGGTTAAGAAACCTTGTTTAGGTCCACTTCACACAGAGTTTGATAATAATGGATTTGCTTATACATCTTGCTTCGTAAGTTCTGAAGTTGTAAAATGGGATGTAAAATCAAGAGAAGTTGTGCAACATATGCCTGCGTTTTATAGCATAGGACACCTAAGTGTTGTAGGTGGAGATAATAAGAAACCTTACGGCAAATACCTAGTTGCCTTAAATAAAATTACGAAAGATAGATACTTGCCGGTTGGAATGGAATTAGCGCAAAGCGCACAACTATGGGATATTTCAGGCAGTACTGCTGAATTACTTTCCGATTTCCCTACAGTGGGTGAACCGCATTATGCGCAGATGATTCCCGCTGCGATGTTAAAAGACAAAACTAAAAAGATTTTTCCACTCGAAGAAAACAAACATCCTTATGGAATCAAATCTGAAAAAGATGCACGCATCGAGAGAAATGGAAACCAAGTTCATATCTACATGACTTCTATTCGTTCTCACTTCAAGCCAGATAAAGTTGAAGTAAAGAAAGGTGATATGCTACATTTCCATGTTACAAATTTGGAACAAGATTACGATGTCCCACATGGATTTGCAATCAATGGCTCTACATTGCCAAACTTACTCATCATGCCAGGCCAAACAAAAACTATGAAATGGGAAGCAAAAGAAGTAGGAGTTTATCCATTCTATTGCACTGACTTCTGTTCTGCACTTCACCAAGAGATGCAGCAGTATATACGAGTTAGCCCGTAGGATATTTCTATGTGGACTAAAAAACTAACAAATCTAAATAGGTGGCTAGTTCTTCTAGCCGCCGTTCTCATGATCGGCGTATACTTTATGCCGATGTGGTATATATCACTCGAAGCACCTCAATATCCAGAAGGTTTGAGTATGTATATCTGGATCAACAAAGTTTCTGGTGGGACCGACTATGATCTTCAAAATATTAATTTATTAAATCATTATGTAGGGATGAAAGAAATTGTTTCTAGCTCCATTCCAGAATTATTGTTTATGCCTTTTGTTTTACTCTATATGATTATTGGTGCAGTGGTTACTTTCCTTTTACCGCGACTCTATATGATTGGACTTGGAATAGTTAATTTATTATTAGTCGCAGTCGCAGGCCTTGCTGATTTCTGGAGATGGGAATACAACTACGGACATGAACTAAATCCTGAAGCGGCTATCATTGTGCCGGGAATGTCTTATCAACCGCCCCTTTTAGGATGCACACAAATGTTAAACATCAACGCTTGTAGCCTACCAAGTGCAGGTGCAATAATTCTATTTGTAGCAGTAGCAATCTTGATTTACATAATTTGGGCAGAGAGAAAACTCTATTTAGAAACCAAAGGAGTTTAATATGAACAGAAAAAAATTCATTCAAACAGCGACAGTTGTTGCACCACTTCTATACACTGCAAATTTACTTTCGCAAGATGCAAAGTCTACTGATTCAGGAAAGACTGGTGGAAAGTATGGGGCACTCATAGACAGTGCAAGTGAGTGCATCAAAAAGGGGGAACTCTGTATTAGCCACTGCGTAGATATGATGGCAGGTGGAGATAAGACGATGGGTCCTTGCTCTAAAACAGTGAGAGACATGCTTGCGATGTGTGAGACTCTCAGCAAATTAGCTACGAGCAATTCCGAGTTCACTAAAAAACATGCAACGCTTTGTCTTGAAGTTTGTAAAAAATGCGAAGATGAATGTCGCAAACATCCAAAGCATAAAGTTTGTATGAATTGCGCTGAAAGCTGTAAGGCTTGTAGCAGTGAGATAAATAAAATCTTAGGATAATTATATGAAAAGAAGATTAGGCTTTTTACTGTCATCTCGATTACTTGAAAAGTTCGAATGGCGAAAGCCGTTAGGCGGAATACTATGTTATATGCAAAATTTTATAGATTGCTTTCCTCCTATCACCTCGAATAGCTTCATTGTGAGAGGTCTATCTTTCTTAAAGCTATCTAGTCTATTCTTTTTTTTCTTCCTAAGTTGCTCAAACAATCTTCCAGAAGAAATTGTAGCTGGAGAACATAAATGCGAATTTTGTAAAATGGGAGTGGTAAATCAAAATTATCACTCTCAAATTCTTACAAAAAAAGGACGACGTTATCACTTCGACTCAATAGAATGCATGTTTTCTTTCTGGGATAAAAATAAAGACAAAGTAGAAAAAGTATGGGTCAAAGATTACTTACATCCAAAAGATTGGATTGAAATTCAAAATGCAAAAATTTTAAAGTCAGAGAAGCTTCCTTCCCCTATGGCCGCAAATTTATCTTCCTATAAATCTCCGAAAGAAGCTGAGGATAATCGTGTTTTATACGGTGGCGTCATAATGACACAGCAACAAGTAATGGAATACGTAAAAACAAATTGGGAAAAAGAATTGTCAGGAAAGGGAAAATGATTAATGCGGAATGCTATTTGTCATTCCCGAAATTTTCAGTCGGGAATCTCAATTACTATGAAAAGCCACTTAAAAAAACAGATTCACGAGTTCTTTTGTCGGGAATCTCAAGTTCTACAGATCCCCGACATCGCTTGGCGGTTGTGGCTATTCCACCCATTTGCTTAGTCGCAAATCCAGCATCTTCGTAGGGTGGAATTTCGGAGATGACAGTTAAAAAATCGAATATGAAAAAAATATCCTATTACATTCTAATACTAACTTTCTTTTCAATCATTACCTTAAGCGCGAATACTCTCACAGTTTGTGAAACTTGCAATTATACAACTATTCAATCCGCACTTGCAGCGGCTAACATGCACGATACAGTAGAAGTTCAAAAAGGTATCTATAAAGAAAGTCCCATTCTTATAAAGAAACCGGTGACTCTAAAGGGAATTGACAATCCTACATTTGATGGAGAAAATAAAGATCACGTTGTAGATATTCTTTCTGATGATGTCCAATTGGAAGGATTTAAAATTAGCAACAGTGGCATTAGCGACATACACGAATTTGCCGGTATTCATGTAGAGAATGTAAAGGGATGCAAATTTAAAAATAACATTCTAGAAAATAATACTTACGGATTCTACTTTGCAAAAGTCGAAAATTGCGTGATCGAAAATAATAGTTCCATTGGAAATGCAGTCAATGAAGTGTCCGGTGGAAATGGAATTCATCTTTGGTCTTGTCATCATATCCATATTCTAAAAAATAAAACAGATAAACATAGAGATGGAATTTATTTAGAATTTTCAACGGACTTATTAATCGAAGAAAATTATAGTTCTGGTAGTATTCGATACGGACTTCACTTTATGTTTTCAAGTGGAAATAAATTTTATCGCAATCATTTCATATACAACTCAACCGGGGTTGCGATCATGTATTCTAAAAATATTGAAGTGAAAGGAAATTTCTTCGAGAAAAGTAAGGACGCTAACTCTTACGGAATTTTACTCAAAGACATTACGGACAGTGAGTTTACGAACAATGTATTTCGTGAAAATACAATTGGCATCACGGCGGATAACGCAACTCGAAATAAATTTATTTCTAATCAGTTTTTACAAAATGGTTGGGCTTTTAATATGATGGGAAATTGCGAATACAATCAAGTAACAGGAAATAATTTCATCGGAAACGTATTCGATCTATCCACCAATTCACGAGAAAATTTGAATACCTATGACAAAAATTTTTGGGATGCTTACAAAGGTTTTGATTTAGATAGAGATGGAATGGGGGATAAGCCATATTTGCCGGTGAGATTTTTTAGCTATTGGGTAAATATCTATCCATTCTTAATGGTATTATTTCAATCCCCCGTAATCGAATTTTTAGAAATTGCAGAAAGAGCCTTTCCTGTAATGACGCCAGTCGAGCTTAAAGACAAGTATCCTCAAATAAAGAAATTTGCACTATGATTGAAATTCAAAACTTATCTAAGACTTATAAGAAAAATGCCGTTATCCGCAATTTGAATTTACAAATTCAAGAAGGACTTATAACAGCACTCGTTGGACCAAATGGATCGGGCAAAACTACTTTACTAAAGTGCATTCTAGGTCTGACATTTCCTAGCAAAGAATCAAGGCTCTTGCTTGCTGGCTTGGAATATTTAAAGCAAAATGAGCTTTACGAAATTGGTTATATGCCGCAAATTCCTCTTTTTCCGCAAAACTTAAAGGTAAAAGAAATTTTAGAAATTCTTGAAACACTCGAAAAGAAAAATCCTGTCTTTAAAGAAAGGATAAAAGAAGAACTTGAAATTAAAAAATTTGAGAGTAAATACTTCGGAGAACTATCGGGAGGAATGAAGCAAAAGGTGAATATCCTTCAGTGCTTTAGCTCTGAGAAGAAATTTTATATTATAGATGAGCCTACAGCAAGTCTTGATCCTCATATATCATTCTATCTAAAGAATCTACTGAAAGAGCGCAAAACTATGGGTAGCTCTATTTTATTCACATCGCATATCATGTCAGAAGTAGACGAAATTGCTGATAGAGTGGTCGTATTGGTCGAAGGAAAATTAATTTTACATGAGACACCAAGTGAAATACTCGCAAAGAGTAAAGCCTCGAATATGGAAGAAGCCCTTCGCTCTTTTTGGATGAAGGAAGGCAAACATGCGTAATCTTCTCCAAGTCGCAAAATTTGAATTCAAAGAAAATATTCGAAACAAATGGATATTTGCCTATGCAATTTCTTTCTTTTTGATTTCGAGTCTACTCATTTACTTTGGTGGAAATGAGAGTGCAAAGATCATAGCAAGTCTCTTGAGTATAATTTTACTTCTAGTTCCACTCTTTGCGCTTTTATTTGGTAGCACAAATTTTCTGGACTCACTCTCCTTCATGGAAGTAATTTTTACTCGTCCGATTTCTAGATTTCATTATTACACAGGAAAATTTCTTGGACTCTCTCTTGTGTTAAATCTCGGTTATCTGCTCGGAGTTGGAATTCCGATTTTATTATTTACCAATCCAGAATCCAAATTATTATTTTTATCCATACAATTACTCGCTTATGGATTTTTATTAAATTTAATTTTTATAGCCTTATCCCTGTTAATCGCTGTCTTGCTTTTAAAGCGAGAAGCAGTTTTATCGGTATCACTTGCTTTATGGTTTTATCTCTATTTACTTTATGATCTTTTGATGCTAGGAATCAGTATAAACTTTGGGGAATATCCACTTGAAGTTCCAATTCTTCTGCTTACTTGCATTAATCCACTCGACCTAGTGCGGATAATCACAATTTTGCAGATGGACAATGCAGTCTTACTTGGATTTACCTCTGCCTTCTTTCAAAAATATTTAGGCAATACAAATGGAATTTTACTTTGTCTCAGTCTGTTGATTGCATGGACTGGAATTCCCTTTTACATTGGTTATCGTTTTTTTGCGAAGAAGGATTTGTAGGGATACATCAAATACAGAATAGAGAATTTTTATAAATGGCCAGTGATTCCCTAGAATTTACAAGATTCAAAGGATGAATATCTATGTAGATTGGCCTGTGCATAAATTGCATGTATGTCCAACAATGTCTCCAACTGCAAATATAATATTTTATATTTGCAGAAAATCCATTTTCTACAAATATGGATATTCATATTTGCACAAAGCCCACTTTCTGCGAATATGAATATCCATATTTGCAGGAAACGATTTCTATGAAAATAAGTGGCTTTAAAGCGGGAAAATTTTCCCAACGATTTCACTACAAGAGCTTTGAACCGAACTATGTAGATTTGCCATGGAACATAGACGATTCCGAATTAATAATGCTTTTGAGTGAAGCGAGTCTGAAATTAGGCGAATTAAATGCATTTTCGCAGTTAATACCCGATATCGATTTTTTCATAAAAATGCACGTATTCAAAGAGGGAACTGAAAGTAGTCGGATAGAAGGAACTCAAACTAACATAGACGACGCCATGCAGAAGGAAGATAATATCCAACCAGAGAAAAAAGACGATTGGCAGGAAGTTCAAAACTATGTTCAATCCATGAATCAAGCAATCGAAAGCTTACAGACATTTCCCTTGAGTAATCGTTTACTAAAACAAACACATAAAACGCTATTGCAAGGAGTAAGGGGCACATCCAAATTACCCGGTGAATTTCGCCAGAGCCAAAATTGGATTGGTGGAAGTAGTTTGAGAGACGCAATTTTTATTCCACCGCACCATGACAACGTAAATGATTTAATGTCTGATTTAGAGAAATTTCTGCACAATGAAAACACACCCGTTCCACCATTAATAAAAATAGGAATTGCTCACTACCAATTCGAGACGATTCATCCTTTTCTAGATGGGAATGGTAGAATTGGACGTTTGCTCATAACGCTTTTTTTAGTAAGCAATCAACTCCTGCGCAAACCAACTTTATATCTTTCCGATTACTTTGAAAAAAACAAATCGTATTATTATGACAATCTAACTCGCGTAAGAACACACAATGATTTGAAGCAATGGCTAAAATTTTTTTTAGAAGGAGTCCGTAGCACTTCTGAAAACTCTATACAGACATTCAAATATATCATTGCACTTAGAACCGAAGTAGAGAATAAAATTATATCTCTTGGCAGAAAACAACCTTTAGCAAAATCACTACTACAATTTTTATTTACAAATCCAGTCGCCGATGCAGGCGATATAGCGAAGGCTCTTTCGGTTAACGTATCAACTGCTCTCCGATTGATAGACGATTTTATGAAATCCAAAATACTAATTGAAAATACAGGCTTTAGGCGAAATAGAATTTTTTCTTTTGATAGTTATATCAAATTATTTAGATGATGGACTAGATACACAAAGAAATGAAAAAACTCATCTACATTCGATGAGTTTATATGAGCAATATTAGCGAAGTAAATATTGCCTAATCATTTCGCCTTAAACTCTTCTGCCATTTTGATTCTATCTATGGTTTTGGGGTGAGAGTAAGAATAAAAGACAACCCATGGATGTGGATTCAGGCGCGACTTATTGTCTTTTGCCATTTTGATTTCGGTGTCGATGAAAGATTTTTTATCGTTTGTAAGAACTAATGCTTCCATATCAGCTTGTGCTTCTTGATAACGACTGAATGTATTCCAAAATGGATTTGTGATCGTTCCCGCTATTGAAATAATCAAAAAAAGGAGTGGCCAGGAAGATGGTGAATAAATTTCTTTTAAGACAAACTCATTTCCATTTTTTGCAATTTTAAAAATAACACCAATTAGCAAACAAAGCAAAAACATTTCAATAGTATTTCCAACAAGGAACGTTAACTCATGATTATGCGTCCAATGCCCGATTTCATGACCGAGAACACTAATGACTTCTTCCTCTGTGTGATTTTTAATGAGTGTATCGTATAAAAATATTTTTCGATTCTCCCCCCATCCTGTAAAATATGCATTCGTATGACCTGAATACTTACTTTCATTAATCACGTAAACATTTTCTACTTTAATCTTAGCGTGCTCACAGAGATTTACAATTTTAGTTTTGAGACTACCCTCATCGATTGGTTTGTAATTATAAAATATTGGAGTAATTAAAATTGGATATAAAATAGAAAAGACTAAACCAAGCACAAGTGAGCCAATTGGAATTAAATACCTCCAGGTTTTTTCAAATGTTTTTAGAATAAACGCGGCACCGAGAGCTAGAACTGTTCCTAATCCAAGACCGACTAATGCCGATTTTGCTGTGAATAGAATCCATTCCCCTAAGGTCATTTTAGAAAAACCAAATTGATGCTCTAGGACAAAACCAAAATAATACTGTAATGGTAACGATAGAATAAATTCAATGACGCAGAATGAAAGAAAAAATAAAATAACCATTGCGTAATAATGATTCTTTGTCTTTTTTACCAAGTATTCTTCAATGCGAATTGCCAAGGGGCTAAAAGCAAATACTCCTAATAAAATAAAATCAATGATTTGTGAAGCAATCCTTACAAAAAATCCTCTTCTTCCATATTCGATTCCAATCTTAATATCATCTGGGGTAAAATACTGTAATGTGCGAGATTGTAACTCTACTGAATCGCTACCAATATAAGAAAGAATTTTCATTCCAACACTGAATACTATTTGTAAAACAAAAAGAAGAATTAAAATTTTTCTTAACTTCATTTTTCGGAATTTCCTCTGTCGCTTAACGTTCTGAAATGGAATTGAATTACTTAACCATTTGCGCTAATTTTTTTGCTAAGATATCTTGGGTCTTTGCAAAACAAACTCTAATGACCGCAATTGCATCTTCTTTATCTTGAAACCCCTTCGAGAAATGCTCTTTCAGAAAACTTAAATAGTTGTGAAAACCTTCCAACTTCAATAGAAGTAAGGTAGCAGAAATTTTATGATGAGTTTTTCTGAAATCCTCCATATTTTCCGATCTGATTTGTTCTTCTAATAGAGCTAGATATTTTACATACTCTTGCTGGATCTTCTGGAGAATCATGATGAATTCTTTGTCATTATCTAGATAAATCTCTTCTAAATTCGAGAAATCTATTTCTACTTTTACACTTTCATTTATATTCATATAACTTATTTAGTTAAAAAAAACAGTCAAAACAATTGAAGCCTAGATTGCTATTTTATTTGGCGAAGTCAATTCCTTTCTTCAATTTAGAGATTGTTTTATTTAAATTCAATGAACTGAAAATTGCCAATATTTTTCTTTACTTGTTGTTTAGATTTTTCTAATATCTAGTGTAAGCAGAATTCTCAGAAATTACGGATTTAAAAACTTTGGATCATAAGAACCATCAATGCTAAACAAAATCATTTCCCTTTATAAATCATTTTACGTAAACGCTCCCAAAAAGCATCGACGTGAATTTGCGGAAAAATTGCGAACAGATAACATAGCCAGACTTAAAGTAATGTCGCTGTTCGTTTTATCGCTGATCCCATTTATGGCTTTGGCTCATTTCGAAATTATCAAACTAAAATACTGCAAAACCATTCCCTTTTACTGTGAAACTTTGTTTGGCGCACATTATGCAGCCGTTTCTTTTTCAATTATATATCTTATTGTATATAGATTTGCTAATCCAAGAAATTGGAAAATTTTTTTTGCGGAAGCGTTCGTATTTTTTTTCATTCTTCTATTTCTTACGATCTTTTCGATTTCATCGCTCGCATCTCAACTTTTGTCTGGCAATATTTCTTTCTTTACAACTGGTGCCGTATTTATGGCTGCTCTTTTTGTAACATTTAAACGTTATGCGACCATTCTTTATTTTTCATCTCTATTTTTTTTCTTGTTTGGTCTATATAAATTTCAGTCAGATGCAAGTCTATTATTTTCAAATAGTGCAAATGCAATTATCGCGGTGTTTTTTGCCTATTGTCTCAATTTAATCTTCTTTCATTATAAATTGGATGATTTCTTAAATTCCAAAACGATAGAACAAAAAACAAAAGAAATTAATCGAACGCTCGACGATCTTAAAAAAGATATTTCAATCGCAAAAAAAATTCAGGGAAGTTTGATGCAGAAAAAATTTTCTCATATTAAACATCTAATTTTTGAAGTAAGTTACATTCCGCTAGATGAAGTGGGGGGAGACATTTATGATATTTCTGAAATTAATCAAAAGTATACGCGAATTTTTTTAGCAGATGCAACAGGTCATGGAGTCCAAGCAGCTCTAATTACAATGGCAATTAAAGGCGAATATGAAAGTTTTAAAAATAGCACATCAAGTCCCAAAAAACTTTTACGTAATTTGAATAATGATTTTGTTACAAAATTCGGAGCTATACATAGTTTTTTTTCATGTATCTTAGTAGACATTTATCCGGAGAAAAATAAAATCGTCTACGCTTCGGCAGGACATCCAGATCAGATTATTCAAAAGAAAAATTGGGAAATCAAAAATTTATCACGCACTGGTAAGCTAATGGGGCTAATGAAAGATGTCGAGTTTGAAGAAATTGAAGTTCCGTTTGACAAAGGTGATAAATTATTTTTATTCACAGATGGTCTCTTTGAGGAATTCAATACAAATAAAGAAGAATTTGGAGAAAGTCAGGTAGTTAGCATTATAAAGGCTTATAGCGATAAGGAATTAAAGGATTTATTTCCCATCCTTATGGATAGTTTGTATGCTTTCTTGGAAAATGCATCAAGGCAGGATGACATTACATTTATTGGAGTTGAACATGATAGGGATGAATAAAGATAAATGCTTTTAGTTTTCTCCATTTACTTCCTTGCCAATCGCTTTTTTATTCGTGTGAGCCAGTGGATAATTCTTATTTCCCTCTCACTTTCAATTCCAATATCAGCTGAGACTGATGCCCTATTTAGAATCAATAAACTAGTCAATGGAAATACATATCACTGGGGGATAATGGATAAATCTGGCACTGTTAAAATTTCTCCTAGATTTGAAGGACTCGGTGAGTTTACTGATAATGTAGCATTAGCGCAATTAAATAAGAAATGGGGAGTCATTAATAAAAAAGGAGAGTTTATTCGAAAGCCAGAATTTCAAGATGTCAGACAATTTGAAAATGGACTGGCATGGGTAATTCAAAATTGCACCTATTGGCTAGCATGGGAATGTGAAAGAGGCAAATGGGGATTAATCAATCAAGCTGGAGAAATTATAATTCAGCCTAAATACGATGGAGTATCATCACTAGAAGCTCCTTATGTTCCGAGATTATTTGGTAGACCTTCCGGGGAGTTACACAAAGACAGATTCTTCTGGGATAAGGATGGTTATGCGCGAGTCTACACAGAAAGCAATGATCCATTTAATCGTATCCGAAAATACGGAATCGTGGATTCGAACGGAAAAGAAATCATTCCGCCTAATTATCACAAGATTGATTTCTTTCAAAATGACATAGCTCCTTTTTCACAAAATAATGGAAAAGGAATTTTCTATGGACTCATTCATGCTTCGGGAGAGATTCTAATAGAGGCAAATACGTATAAATCAATTGTATCCTTAGTTCCTTTGGAGGATAAATATTCCGAAGTAATTTGGGCAGCTTCTTATTATGATAAAGACAAGCACGTAACACTGATTAAACTCTTAAAGAAAGATGGAGAAGAAATCTCTCCGATTCGACTGCATCAGATTCACCCATTTAAAGAAGGGCTTGCCCTCGCCAGAGAAACACACACAGCAAAATGGGGAATCCTTGATAGAAATGGAAATTGGAATGTAGAGCCGACTTACAAAAGCTATAGAGATGCTTTCCCTGAAGAAGAGAAAAAAAGAAAGAATCTGATAGAAATAAACGGAAAACGATTTTATAAAGATGCAAATGAAGACTTTCTTTGGTTTTCAGAGACAGAAGTAGACCCATATGATAAAGAAGAAAGAGGCTTCTGGAATTATTCTGATTTAGAGGGGAATAATGTCGTTTACTGCAAATCTTTCGAGCGAGGATATTTTTCTGAAGGAGTATCGTGGATAAGCCTACGTTACCGCAAGAAAGGAAATGAGCATATCATCTATCTAGGTCTAATCAATGAGCAGGGAAAAGAACTCGTGCCACCCATTTATCTAAATGCTCTTCCTTTTCGAAATGGACTTGGTGCCGCACAAGTCTTTGGCGGCAATTGGGGTTATGTAAACAAGCAAGGGAAAGTCGTTTGGTGGATAAGGTAAATTATCCTTAACCTTGTAACCTTTTTACAATAGCCTTAAAGTCAGGAAACGAAGTATCTATCCAAGAATCATCGTCAATCTGAATCTCATTTTGAAGAAGTGTTTTCAAGATTAAGAAGCTCATAGCAATTCGATGATCCATAAAAGATTCAATGAGTGCAGGCTTAATCTCGTTGACCTCAGAAAACGCATAACCGTCCTTAGCTTCTTCTACGACGATTCCAAGTTTTTGTAAATTGGAAACCATCGCATGGATTCGATCTGATTCTTTTGCTCGGAGGTCTTCTGCATTTTTAATTTCAAATCCATTCTCAGAAAAAAGTCCAGCGATTGTAAGTATAGGAATTTCATCTATGATGGAAGGAATTAAATCTGAAGTGATGTCTGCTTTTTTTAATTTGGATGGATAAACTCTTAGATCACCAATAATTTCGCCACATTCAGATCTTTCCTTTTCTACTTCTATTCGTCCACCCATATTGCGCAAAACAGTTATTATTCCAATGCGTGCTGGATTCAGTCCTACATTTTGAATTAGAATCGTTCCCGATTTTGCGAGCAATCCAAATACAATAAAAAAAGCGGCAGACGAAATATCTCCCGGAACTTGAAACTTTGCGCCGGAAAAGGAAAATGGAGGCTTGATTTTAAAATGAGTTTTCGAAATATGCTCAATGGAGCCGCCTAGAAAACGAAGCATATTCTCTGTATGGTCTCGCGATAATTCGTCCTCTTCATATTCCAATTCAACGTCAGACGCAATGGCAGCAAGCATCAAGCAGGATTTAACCTGAGCGCTAGCGATTGGACTCTTGTAGCTAATCGAGTGTAACTTCTTACCTGTAACTTTAAGTGGTGCTTTTCCATCTCCAGTGACAGATTGAATATCTGCCCCCATTAAACTCAGCGGGTCAATGATACGTTTCATCGGACGCTTTCGCAGTGAGGCATCACCGGTTAATTGAGTATTAACCCCATCAAGTCCCGCAAGGAGTCCAGAGGAAAGTCTAATTCCCGTTCCCCCATTTCCAAAATCCAGTTCTTCTTTAGGAGAGGCAAGTCCGGATTTGCCGGGACTTTTAACTTTATAATTCCCAACACCTGTCTTTGTAAACTCGATTCCAAGTTTAGAAAATGACTTCATCGTATTGAGCGGATCTTCTGCTTCAAGAAAGCCAGTTATCTCCGACTCACCCTTTGCGAGCGAAGAGAATAATACAGAGCGGTGCGAAACGGATTTATCGCCCGGAACCAGAATGGAAAAGTTAGACGGAATTTGAAATTTTGAAGAAAGCATATGCTTCCATAAAGTAAGAAGGCTTTGTTATGAAAATAAAAAATTTATTTTCTTAGATCATTCGCCAATCCATTCATACTTCTCATAGGGCGGATCAACTTCTAAAACCCGAACATGATTTTGCGTGATTAGTTTTAAAATAATCGACTGAATAATGGCTAAGGCTACAACATAATAAGGACTTCCTGCTATTTTCTCACCCATCGCTTCAACGGCTAATTCATGTAAGTCATACGAGCCAAGTTTTAAACGACGGATAACTCCGCGCTCATGATAACTTAATGTTTTGATTAGAACTTTGATTGCGCGCTTTGGATCTTTCGGCTCAGGACCATGTGCGGGTAATAACCGTTTAATGGGAAGTTTTTCAAGTCGCTCAAGAGATTTGTGATAGAGACTTAAATTTCCATCGAACTCAGCGTAAATGGAAGAAATATTTTGCAAAACCAGATCGCCCGTAAAATAAATCCCTTCGCCCAAAATATATGGACTTAGATGCCAGATATTATGACCCGGCGTGTGCATAAACCCGATTAGCCGATCGCCAATATCAATGACGTCTCCTTCTACTAATTCAATGTCCATCTTTAAAATTGGATTGGTCTTCTTGGATCCTTTGAGAGCGGCTAACAGTTCTTTATATCCTTTCTCGGACTGCTGTATCTCGGTTCTTCTTTTTTCGGGATTAGAAATCGCTTTATAAACCAAACGGTTCATCGTTCTCTGGAAAGACTCATTATGCTCTCGAAAGTTACCAACAAACTTTGCCATTCCCTGCATCCCATAATGCTTTGCATTCGTATAAGCCCGCAAAGTGAGACTCGCGCTGATATGATCGAGATGATTATGCGTATAAAAAATATGTTGGATTTTAGAAAGAGGAAGATTTATTTTTTTCATTGCCTGCTGTAACAAACCAAGATTCAGAATAAATCCAGAATCGATTAAAGCAGGCTGCTCCCCGTTCAGAATGTAAATATTATTGGGCGCATAAAATGGTTGAGGAAGAACAATTTTAAACAGGTTGTGACCTATTTCTTCAACGGCAGGAATTTCAGAGTCATACTTATGAATTTTCATCTAATTCAATGCTTTCTCGATTCCTAATTTGGGCAAGTTAATTCTTTGGGTGCTTCGAAAGTCGAGGACTCCTTGCGACCGCGCCCGCGTTGATCGCTAGCACTCGGCGTTGCCAAATCTTTGCATTTCGAAAAAATCAAAGATTTAAGGAAAAATCGTTTGTTTTTTACTTTACAACTTATGTCTCATTGCGATAATGCGACATAACATATAAAAAGGCATTAACGAACGTGGGAAATATTGCAGAAAAACTCTTACCGAAAAACCAGTCCATTGAATTCAATAAACCAACGCTTTCCAAGGAAGAACTAGTCACTGTCCTTGACTGCCTGGTAGATGACATGCTCTCCTCGGGCTTAATCAAAGACAGATTTGAGAAAGATTTCAAGTCAACTTTCAAATTGCGAAACGTAATCGCAGTCAATAGCCTGACTTCTGCTTACCACCTTGCACTCATTTCGCTGGGAATTACCGACAACGATCCAGTTTTACTTTCAACCTATGCGCCCCATGCCGCGCTAGATGCAATCTTAATGCTTCGCGCCAAACCAATATTAGTCGATCTTGGCAAATCCTCTTTTCATATGGATGTTGAAGAGTTTAATCACAGAGTAGAAGAATTTTCTCCAAAAGCAATACTAATCGATCATGCGTTTGGTTGCCTATTCGATTTAAAAAAATACAACGTAAAAGAAATTCCAGTTATTGAAGACTACTCTGAAGCGATAGGCGCCGACTCAGAAGATATTTCTGTAAGCAAACAAGGAACTATCTCAATCTGCGGAATGCTACCGAACCATGTAATCACAACCGGTAATGGGGCAATCATGATTACCCCCAATGATACCCTCGCAGAAACTATTCGTTCTCTCAAAGTTGGCAATAATGAAAAAAGAGAAGCAGACAAACCTAAATATGATTATAACTTGCTAGATTTTCAAGCTGCAATTGGTATTGAACAAATTTCTAAACTAGGTGTAATCATTGAGCGCAAAAAAAAGATTGCTCAGATTTACCTGCAATCAGTATTAGCCGCTTCTCATGAAACTTTTTTCAAACATGCAAGCCAGGATCAATTTAATCGTTTTCCTTTAATTGTATCCAAACCTTACGAAGAAATAGAGCGTTATTTTAAATCATTACAAATCGGAACTGAACGAACAATCTCCAATCCTCTCCACAGAATACTGAAAGCGAATAACGGTGATTTTGCGAATGCAGAGAGATTATACCAAAGAGGTCACTGTATTCCTATCTATCCCAACCTAACAAAGGATAACGTGAATCGAATTGCTAATTCCATTAAGGGGATATACTAAGAGGCTGTGTAAAAAGAAGATTTTCTCACATTATGTTGCTTCTTTGGAAAGCAACATAATGTGACTCATTTCTTTTTGCTTTTACACAGTCCCTTAAAGAAGTAGTTTTCTGATTGAATCGTTAATCTTTGTAGGAAATTTACTTTTACTTGAAACATAGAATCCCAAAAAGGGATAATTATTACCATTTTGCATTGTAAGTGGGGTAACAATTATTATCCTACACTTATATTCCTTTTCAACCTTTGCTAAATTTGAAATTAATGCTTTGAATTTTAAATCCTTACTCTTTACAGGGAAAAATAAAAGGGCACAATCATCAGTATCCGTTCCTATCTTTTTATTTAAATCATACAATACTCTACCCATAGAATAACGGAAATTTATTTCACTCATATATTGGATTTCCAATTTATCTTCTCTCTTAAATGCAAACCCGTCCATCGAAATCGGACCACTATAAGATGAGCTATACCGTTGGTAACTATTTATTATAGAATTCATACCCTTAATAAACTCCTCTCCAAAATTTTTCTGAATGAGTGATCCTCTATATGTACCAAATTTATCGACTAACATTTGAGTAATTGCGAGAAGCGTTGACTTTTTAGAAGATAATTCAAATAATCCGCTAAAATCTTTTGTTTTAAATTCTTCTACCCATTCTTCTACACTGATCCCGCCAGGGTTTTCCTTTGAAATTTCGTTTAGTTTTTTTGAAATCTCTTTTATCTCATCCTTGGATTTTACAATATAACTCCCTCTTCCTGAAAATCCAAACTCAGACTTAATAACTAAGGGCAGTGGCATTACAGAAAGTGCATACTCTAATTCGAATTTATTTGAGCAAACTATTGAATTAACTCTATTTACTTTTTGCGATTCCTTCCAACGAGTTTGATTTATTTTAGAATTTATAAAATGAGAATTTGATATAATATGTTTTTTCTTTTCCAAAATAAATTTGGTATGATTGATTAAACTCGTTTTTCCCCATTCTACTAATACTTTGTCTTTTATTTTTTTCTTATCTAAAGTAAGAGTATCTCCAAAATACGAATCATCTGTAATAAAATTATCTCCGCAGCTAATTTTATTTTTTCCCCAGTATTCAATTAATTCTTCAGAGACTGGGGCTCCGAGAATAGTGCAATCATTCTTGTTTGATAATATTAGAAATAAATACTCGAATGCCTGACTTCTCTCAAAGAGTGCTTTGTCAAAATTGACAACTTTTGGGTATTTACTAATTTCCAATTCGAAGAGTGAGTTTAATCTGTATAAATTCCCCATGTTTTTAATCCTTCTGGTATAATTTCTTTTTTGCGATTTGAAAATTCATCTTTGTATTCTGCTAATTTCATAATAAAATCTTCCGTAAATCCAACTTTTCTTCTATTGTCTGGAATATAGAAATAACCCTTGGCTCGTCTCGGTGTAAATGGCGAATCTAATAGAGAAAGGTAATATTCCCATTCCGAAATCGAATGATCTTCTCTTTTTTGAAGAACTTTTAAGCCACGCTTTACATGTTTTAATTCATCTAAGAAGATAATCTCCATTATCTCCGCACTTCTATGATCACCAAATTGAGAAAATGTCTTTTCATAAATAGTGGCATAATCAAGATTAGCCCCTTCAAAGGAGATTGACATGATCGCAGTAAATTTTTCAAAGCTTCCCATTAATGGCACGTATTTCCAGAATATCCCATTTAGGGGGCGCTCTCCAAATTCTATTCCAAGTTCATTCATTCGATCCAAGTATAATTTTAAATGCTTCTGCTCTTCTCTTAGACTACTGAATAAATCAAGTCTCGATTTATCTGAAATATTTTGAAATTTCAGCAATGCCCAGGCAAAAATCTCGGTGGCCATTAGCTCATGATTTGCAAAATGATGCATCGCAATTCCTCGATTTACAGTTAAATGCAAATGTTCTAGTCTAGGAATTTTTGATTTCTTATCAGAAATCAAAATGCCTGTATCCCTCACTGGCAAATTCGGAATTTCGAAAGAAAAATCTCGAGTATCCACTAAATCATCAGGAGGCGATAAAAGCTTATCTTCTAATTTTGGGGAACAAAGAATGTGCCGGCAATAATCATTAATTGTTTGCATGGTAAAATTAAGAGTAACCGTTCTTTATAAAATTCTTAGCTACTACAAATACAATCTATAATTGGCTGTAAATATTTTTTATTTTCATAGTTTAATTTTTATGGAATAGACTTTCAGAAGAAAATAAAATCACATTTAAAAATGCAATGAATTTCATTCACCTTTTGAGCGGATAACATAAATATAACCAAGACTTCTTAGGTTCAATAGAATTATAGATTTTTGATTGAATTAATCTAGAGGTCTAAAAACATTAATGAAAGAGAAGACAAAGTATGAAAAAACTATTTATTTTATTCACTTTATTTACATTTACGAATTGCATTCAAAATATTATGGAATGCCCATCTGACCTTCTGAAATCAGAATGCAAGTCTACTGAGACTCGCAAAAAATATAGCCAGAATATGGTATTACTCGGACTGGGCATTGCATCCAAGAGCGGTGTAAGTTTTTCAGCAGGCTCAACTTCCAACTCTCCCACTAGCTCCACGAACTCTGCCGCCGAAGCTACTTCCGTTTCTGGAATCACGAATGAACATAACAAGTTGCGTGCGCAGGAAAATGCAAGTTTGCCTAACTTAACCTGGGATGCGACTGTTGCTGATTATGCGCTCAGAAAAGTTACCTTTCTCGCAAATAGCAATAATTGCACAATGAGTCATACAGCCGGACCAACAAATCCTGGCTACGGAGAAAATCTGGCTTGGTCTAGTTCGCCAAGTTACACAGCATTAGCCGCAACGAACGCATGGTATGACGAGAAGGTGGATTATACCTATTCTACAAATGCTTGTGCTTCTGGAAAAGTTTGTGGTCACTACACACAAGTCGTTTGGAAAAATTCTACAAAAATAGGATGCGCGGGTGTTGTTTGTTCTAACGGTGGTGGAATTATTTACGGATGCAATTATGATCCACCGGGAAATTATTCAGGACAAAAGCCCTATTAACTCACCTTACATTATCATTTCTTCACAAAAGAAATGATTGAGTTTAGGTGAGTGCCAGCGTTCCCAGCGCTGAAGGTGGGGTTACACCTAACGGTGGGTTCGTCCCCCCATCGCTTAGTCGCTCACCATCAGCCGAGCTATCGCAGGTTATTGGTTCTATTGATTTATTAGAAATATCTAATATTCTTGATTTCATAAAAAAACAGGGTTTTATTCTCTTGCATAAGGTGAGTTAGTAATTTATTTAATACTAGAAAAAAATTGAAAGATTGGATCTACTTCTGAATCCCAATACTTATAATCATGCTCTGCATCTTTGGGGTCATTAAAAATCATCTTTAAATTTGGATGAAGCTCTTTCATTTTTAAATAGAAATTTTTAGTTTGAATGAAAGGAGAAATTTTATCAGCTTGTCCATGTCCGAGGTAAATCGGTATTATCCATTCCTTTGCATTTCGGTGAACATTGTCTACCGTTTCCCAACGCTCTTTGTTTTCTTCATAAGAACCGTAAGAGCCCGTCATCAAGCGATCTTTCGGCATAGTAGCTTGATCAAAGTCTCCCGATATAGAAGCTGCAGCGGAAAAAATATCGGGTTTCGTATAACCAAGAATAGCCGCACCCCGTCCACCGGTTGACAATCCCATTACAAAATTCTTTCCACCTTTTATTAAAATTCCATTTTGCTGAAAAGAAGGAATTAGAATTTCCCTCACCCATTTCCCGCCGGGAGTAGTTGACCATTTTAATTTTGTTTCTGGAAAATAATCTGATTCGTAATTCGTCTTTCCCATTTCTGGAAAAATAAGTCGAAATCCTTTTTCTTTTCCACTTTTTAAGATTCTAGTTTTCTTTTGCCAATCATCTCTTGGAAAACTCCATCCATTCAATACAAGAACATCAGCAACAACTTTTTTATCTTCGGGTGTATACACATCTACTGGAATTTTGTTAGTGCAGGGCGGCAAAGTAAGTGTAACCACAGATGCATCTTTAGGTAAGCATAATGTTTGAACTCCGGGCTTTAATTCGATTTTATCAGGGAATATCTCAAAGGCTAACAGTAATATTCCCACAAATAGTAGTTGAATGATCTTTAAAAAAATATTCATTTTATTCTCTTTTAATTATATTTTGGCTTTGACCCATTTCTTAACAGATACTGCTTTTTTCATATTCTCGATAATTTCAACAGTCATGTCTTCACTGAGCTTATTGAATTCGCTGTCCTGTGAGCCTAAGATCACATCATCTAAGACATTATCTATCAATAGATTGATATTTTCTTCTCCGTTTTCGCCTGTTAATTTAGAAATAATGACTTCATTTACAGAATCAAATACAGCTAAGCCAATGTCTTTTGTAATGGTTTCTTTAATCACTGCAGGAACTAGGTGTAGCGTTGAAGCGGTATTAGACGATCTGACTAACGCTTCCGCCAGAAGTTTACGAATCATGTCATTCGCCTTTGGGTTCGCAATTCCTTTTTTAACATTATCAATAATAAGCTTCTTTAATTGCTCGCGTCTTGCTTCTACTGCGGAAGTAATTAAATTGATAGATGCTCCTGATTTAATTTCTTCTTGCATCTCTGTAAGAATTCGAACTGTAACCATGTCAGTCAATTCTTCTTTAATGATATTGGTGTAGTAAGTAAAGGTTCGGGTAAATATATCATTGCCCACATTTGTAAGACTGCTATTCTTCAATAAAATATACATAGAGACAACACGGAATAATCGGAAGAAACGAAACTCGGCTAACGGGACTAAACCCAATACATCATACCAATGATACATAGGATATAAAAACCAAGCAACATAAACTCGATTTTTAATAGCTAAAAACCATTGAACCAAAAATTCTATTAAGAATAATAAAAAGAAAGGTAAATCCAGTTTTAAAAAATCATCTTTTAATTTTCCATTCAATCCATATTGCCTATAGTAATTTGCATTTACTAAAGGAAAAATTTCTTCTTGAAAATACTTGATATGATCTAGTGCATTGTTTGGATTGTAAGTCCAATACCACTTCAAAGCCTCTTTAGAAGAAGATTTTTCGTGGCTAATGCCTGTTTCCTCTTCATACTTTTTCTTTGTTTTATCCTTCAACTGCTGGAGATTTGCCATTAGCCCCGCTTTCTCAAACGGATTCTCCTCTACAATTTTAATAGACTGATCGATTAACTTTTGAGAAACTACTTGAACTGCTTCCAATTTTTCCGGTGAATCTGGTGTAGCGACTACTCGAGAGTATTCATCGACCAGCTTTAAGTAGTCTTCTGTAGTTCGGTGAGGCTCAATTCCAAGAAATGGATCGTAAAATTTTGTCACAGCAGGTAAATGCGATAAGTAATAAGGTCTGAGAGAGAGGTAAGTTAAATCAAAAACAATCAAGTTTAGATTTAAAATCACAGCTTGAATCATAAATAAATCCCAGAGTATCCTGAATGTAAAAAAGCGAGCAACCATTTCTTTAATCTTTATCATATTTCAGCAAAATAATGAGATAACTGCATTTGGCAAGGATTTCTATTTTTAAATTGTAGAAATTATCGCGGAACTTTTCAGACTGGAATTTGGTCTCACCTAACAGCATTTTAAAGAAATAATCGAGGTTATCCTTGTTAGAACTAATCAATATCAATAAAAATTATACTTCGTCCGAGCACTCCCTTCACGTTTTAAAAAATATAAATATCAAAATCGAGCAGGGCGAATTTGTTGCAATCATGGGTCCATCTGGATCAGGAAAATCCACTCTACTCGGAATCGCAGCCGGTCTGGACAGAGCCGATACGGGTGATGTAATTTTAGATTCGGTAAAAATGGGTGGCTTGAGTGAAGATGAGCTTGCAAAATTAAGAGCAGAGAAAGTTGGCTTTATCTTTCAAAATTTCCAATTGGTAAGAACGTTAAACGCAATAGAAAACGTTTCTCTTCCTCTAATCATCTCAACTAAGTTAAGCGAAAAAGAAATTAAACAAAAGGCAATGAGCCTTCTAGAAAAAGTTTCTCTAGAGCATAGAGTCAGTCATTTTCCATCTCAATTATCCGGCGGAGAAGAACAGCGAGTAGCCATTGCTAGGTCTTTCATTAACAATCCCAAAATTCTATTTGCCGATGAACCAACCGGTAATTTAGATTCTAAAAACGGAAATGCGGTAATGGACATGTTAACCGCTCTGAACAAACAAAATAACTCTACTCTGATTGTTGTCACTCATGATCCAAAAGTTGCCGCCCTTGCCGATCGAATTTTAGAAATGGAGAATGGAGAGATTAAGCAAAGAACGGGTAATGTGCGTATAACGCAAAAGCCCATTACTAAATCCAAAAAGAAGGGAAAGAAATGAAGTTGTCTTTCAAATCTAGATTAATTCTTCGTGAAATATTTTTAAGACCTGCGTATTCATTTCAATTTATATTAGCTGTTGCAATTGGAGTTGGATCTGTTGTGGGAATCAATTCTTACAAGCAAAATCTATATGAAGCAATCGGAAAAGAGTCTCGCACAATCATGGGAGGAGATCTTATGGTTGAATCTCCGGCGGCTTATTCAGAAGAAACAAAAGAATTTATTAAAGCAAATCTTCCAAATGAATCAAAGCTTTCTTACTCGGTAAATTTTGCCTCAATGATTTACACTCCTTCCAAGGAAACGTCACTCGCTACAGTGAAGGCTCTTGACGCATACTTCCCGTTATACGGTGAAGTGCAAACAAGTCCGGCCGGATTATTCAGAACTCTAAAAAAAGAAGAAGTTCTTTTAGATGAGACTCTCGCAAAGAATTTAAAACTTAAATTTGGAGATACGGTCTTTATTGGAAATAAAAAATTTAGACTGAAAGGATTTGTAAAAAAAGAGCCCGGCTCTGTAGGAAGCTTTACCTCTATGGCGCCTACCGCAATCATTACACCAAGTGGTTTAAAAGAAACGGGATTGGAAGCGAGAGGAAGTAGAATTCGATACAATGTTCTAGTTGCATTGCCAAATGGAATTGATTCAAAGAAATTCAAAGAAGACAATTTTAAAACATTTATCAATAAAGATTTAACTCTCTACCACAATACAGAAATCGGATCAGGCTCACAGAGATTTATCAATAGCACTTTTGATTATATGAGCTTACTCGGATTATCCGCTTTTTTTCTAGGATGTATTTCTATTCTCATTTCTACTCGAACTCGTCTCAAAGAAAAGACTTCGGAAATTGCTGTTTTAAAATGTCTCGGTGCTTCCTCTTCCTGGAATATTTCCATTTTTCTAAGAGAAATCTTTTTTCTATCAGCAATCGGGACATTGATTGGAGTCAGTGTAGGTTACTTCATTCAATTCTATATTCCCGACTTGACTGGCTCTGATTTTCTTGCCGAAATCAAACCTAATATAAACTTAAAATCCTTAGTCTGGGGGATATTCATTGGTATTCTCGTTCCACTCATCATAGGTCTTGAATCCATCTTAAAAATCAGCAGACTCAGTCCTTTGTATGCAATTCGATCCGAGTTAGACGACAAAATTAAAATTCGTTTTATCCCAGACCTATTGCAATTAATCGAAGTAATCGCAATTTACATTCTATTCTTTTTACTTGCTAGCTATGAAACAGGTGGGTTCTTAAAAGGTTTTATTCTAAGCGGAGTAATACTGTTACTCCCTATTGTATTAACCATATTCTATCAGTTATTTAGAATTTTAAGTCTGCAACTTTTGAAGCTTGGAATTTTTAGTAATTCATTTAGGCTTGTCTTAAAGAAAATAAATCAGACAGGTAGCGGCTTGGCTCTTCCGATCATTGGAATCGGCTCAGCATTGACGATTCTACTTTTATCTCTCATATTAAAAACAAGTCTACTGAGTCTAAGCGGTATTAACCAACTAGAGCGCAGACCCAATGTATTCGCTATTGATATTCGGTCAGAGCAATTAGCCGATCTAAAGAAAATACAGAGAAAGTTTCCATCTAAGCAGATTTTAATTTCTCCTGTAATCGGAGCAAGACTAGCAAGCATCAATAACAAACCAATCAACAAAGAAGATACCGAAAAAGATGCGGTTAAACGAGATTGGCGCTCGACTGCAAGGACTAGAGAATATTTCTTGTCTTACAGAAAAGAGCTTTATGATACAGAGAAAACAGTGGAAGGGAAATTCTGGGAGAATAAAGGAGAAGATGAAGTTTCTATCGAATATGAATTTGCCAAAACACTCGGTGTTAAGCTCGGTGATACACTTCAATTCAATGTGCAGGGAATTGAAATTTCAGGGAAAATAACGAATACCCGCAGTGTGAATTGGGCAGACATGAAGCCTAACTTTGTAGTTTTATTTTCACCGGGTAGTTTAGAATCGGCACCTTCTTATTATATCAGCGCATTTCTTTTGGAAAGCTCAGAAGATCGCTATCAATTTCAAAAAGACTTAATCGCAAAGGCTCCGAATATTACAGTGATTGATGTAGAGAAAGCGATTTTAAATTTCACATCGATTCTAGAAAAAGTTTCGAGCATTATCGGTCTTATGACATCGTTCATCATCGTATCTGCCATTTTGCTTTTAATTTCCTCTCTCTATTCCACCAAGCGACAACGAGAAGAAGAAACTTCCTTACTGAGAGTGATTGGTGCTGTTTCAGGCTTTGTAGTTCGTATGTATTTAATAGAGGCAGTCTTTGTAGGAGTCTATGCATTTCTTTGTTCTTTAGTTCTATCTCTCGGCGCAAACTATATATTATCCACTTATTTCTTAAATCTTAGGTATATCATTCCAGTCAGTGAATTGCTGATTAGTTTTGCTTTGACGATTGGCATTATGCTTTTTGTATATTTTGTAAACTTAATAGGTTTATTTCGTAAGCCTGCGAAAGAATTCTTAAAATCAGTCTAGGCTCAACAAAGAACAAATTCGCCTCATTCCTTCTTCTATCATTTCCGGAAAAAGGATGAGGCTAATCACTATATAACTACTACCGGGCATATCAAACATATACCCTGGATACACATACACTCCCTGCTCTTCCAATAAACGAAATGCAAATTCTTCGTCTTCCCAGGGCTCTTTTAACTTCAATATCATATTCCAACCGCCATCGGGCAAAAAGGATTCAATACCCTTTTCTTCTTTCAAAAGATCGGCTATGCGTATAGAGTTTGACTTGGCTCTATTTTGAATTTGGCTTTGTATTTTATTTGCTGTTTCGAGAAGTGTTTCTAATCCTATCTGCACGGGAATATTTACAGAAAGATATGTATCAGAGATTATTTCTAAAGCTTCTTTCATTTGCTCTACAAAAATGGAACTGCCTGTGAGGTAAATCCAAGATAGCTTCATCTGAGGCAAAGCAAGCGTCTTAGACAATCCATTGAGATAAATACAATTAGCCCCTTCGTATGGATTTACATTGTAATAGCCTTCCAAGTAATCAGAGAACACTTCGTCCACGATTACTATTAAGTTGTTAGTTTTGGCGATTAAAACAAGATTTGCCGCATCTTCTGGATTTAATCTAGAGCCTATTGGGTTGTGTGGCTCTACAATGACAATCGCCTTTGTATTTTCATTGATATTTTCTTCAAGGCTTTTAAAATCTATTCTCCATAAAAGCTTATTGGATAGATTCGTTCTCTGAGGTATTAGTGAATAATTCTTTGCTTTACAGTTCTCCAAATTCAAAATAAAATCATAGAGAGGATAACCGGGAGTAGGCAATAGAATTTCAGAATCAGGATTAGCAATTGCTTTTAATACAAAACTCATAGCCTCGGAAGTGCCCGAGGTAAAAAAGAAATTTCTCGCATCCATCTTTCTTCTTTTCTTTTCATAGTATTTCACAAGTGCCAATCTTGCTTTCTCGATTCCCTGTGGATCAGGCTCATATGGAAAAAAAGACGCTTCCGTAAAAGCAGAGCGAATGAGAGACTCCTCATATTCAAAAAAGAACGTTGGATTCGAAGAAGTTAAATCTAAAAAATTGCTTTTAACCTTAGCGCTTTGTAGTAATTTAGAGAGATCGTTTTGGCTTCTTTCAAAATTGAATTTATCAGATAAATAGTTCATAGCAAAGTAAAAAGGGACATAAAATATTTTGGCAAGAAGATTTTTTACAGGAAGTCAGATAGTGAACTCTTGAGTAAGACAAGAAATAAATGAAAACTTTTCTTTTTTATCCCTTCGATATTTAATGATTGCAAAATAATATAAGTCTATTTAAATATCTTACCCAATTCAATTGAAAATGCTTTGCGAAAAAACTCTCCCGAATTCAAACGGGATTTATTCTAAAATGATTCACACTGAAACCATCTTTTTTTATGAGGAGCATCTATGCGTATTCTTTTAAGCTTTTTCATTTTTTCATTTCTATGGACTCATCTATCGGCTGCCGAAGATGCAAAGAGTGACCGAACTGCCCTTGCAGAAATTTTAAAAAATGCACATATCTCTCAGACTGATGTGAAGAATGTCTCCAATTTAGAGAAAATGGAGTTAGGAGACGAAAGTCAAATTTCCTATGATCCAGTTTCCGGTAGAATTATTGGATTGAAATTGCATCTTACAGAATTCAACGATTTATCTCTAGTATCTACCTTGACAGGACTCTCGGTTTTAATCATATCAGGCGATGAAGGGATTTCCCAGATTAGCCAATTACAAGGTCTAGAAAATCTTTCCAATCTAAAAGTTCTCTCTCTCAGAGAGCATAAGATTCATAAAATAAAAGGATTACAAAATTTAAAGAATCTTGAGAAACTAGATTTAAGCATGAACGAAATTTCAAAGATTGAAGGTCTAGAAAATCTAAAAGGCTTAAAAAAATTAGAACTAGGTGATAATAAACTTACTAAAATTGAAAATCTAAACTCACTTACTTATTTAGAAGAGTTATATTTACATCGAAATCAAATTTTAAAATTAGAGAATATGGAATACCTGGTTAATCTGCGTATACTGCACGTTTATGAAAATGATCTATCAAAAATTGAAAGCCTAGATAATTTGAGAAATTTAGAAGAATTGGAGTTAGGAGTTTGTAAATTTCAAAGAATTGAAGGTTTAGCTAATCTAAGCAAATTAAAAATTCTAAAACTCTGGTATAACAAAATCGCTAAGATTGAAGGACTCGACTCCCTTGTAAATCTAGAAACGCTAGACTTGAGTAATAATCATATATCCAAAATTGAGGGTATCGACCATTTGCCGGAAATTAAATTTGTAGATCTCACGAATAACAAGATCACAAATAAAAAAGCAATTAAGAAATACCTAAATAAAAATATTATGATCGAGCTTGAGTAATAAATTACTCTTCTAATCTCATTCGAACTACATTAGTGTGATGAACATTGTGCTTTAAAAGAAAATAGCAAAATGTTCTAAGACTTGCACCGCCAAACAATCCAGGTAGAGAGTCCAGCTCTTCTTCCGATCGTTTTGAAATTTGTCTAATTACTTTTTCTGCTGAAGATAAAATCATTTGGAGGAGCTTGGCTTTTTCTTGTAAGTTAGCAGAATTATTCTTTTGATACTTTCCATAGTTTGTAATACCATGTCTATTCGTTGGATCGAGTTGTTCTATTGTAGGTTGTTCCAATTTTGGTTTTCCACGAAGTTTCAATAGAAAGGAAGGAAGTCCAAACCATAGAGCCATACTATTATTTGTGCTGATAACATGTTTCATATTTCTACGAACGCTCCATCCATCGGGAATTGCATCACCGATAAAAACATCGTCCGGCAATTCTTTGTAGAAATTGATAAGAGCTTGATTGACTTCCAGAACTTGCTTGCAGAGTTCTTCCTTGGTTTTGCAGGGATAGATTGTAGGTAATTTTTGCACAAAGATAATCATTTTATAGAAGCCAAAACCTGCAAACTGTTTTTACAAAAACAAATCTAGTTTTTTTGATTGAAAAATGAGATAGATACTAAAAATAAAAATATGCTACAACTACTTTGGAATCAACTCGCCTATCAGGGTGTTCTCTATCTGTCGGATATCACCGAGCATAAACATGTCGTTTTAATCAATACACTTTCCTTGTTTATTCCGGTATTTACTCTTTTAAATTTGCTCACAGTTATTTCTCTTGGAATTCCAAGCCTCTATATTTATTTTTCTCTTGCTTATATGTTTCTCTTACCATTGACAATTGCATTTAACGCTAGCGGTAAAATTCTGTTTGCCCGAATTTATTTATTCTTCATCTCAACATGCTATTTAATAATGCTAGCATTCTTACAAGGAAATCAAGCGAGAGCTCATTTCTTTTTATTAGCAGAGGCGCTTGTCGCATACTTCTTGTTTCCCGCACATCAAAAAAAAATAATGCATTGCCTGGTTGGATTTCTCTTTTTATTATTCATAGGTCTGGACTTTTGGCACGATGAGATGGTAGGACTGATAGTGCAAACTCCTGAGAGAATAAAAATCGCTGGCTTTGTTACTGATGTTTCCTTTGCAATCATTCTTTTAGGCTTTGCATTCTACATTCATATTACATTTCAGAAGACAGAATCCTTCATGCGACTCGAGCATGACAAATCAGAAAAACTTTTACAGAATATTTTGCCCTTATCTATCATAAAAAAATTAAGAGACAATCCAGATACAATTGCGGAGAGATTTGAAGATTGCACAGTTCTATTTTCTGATATTGTGGGATTTACTCAAATGTCAAAATCTATGCCGGCAGTTTCTGTGGTCTCTCTGTTGAATGAAATCTTTTCTCGCTTTGATGATCTCGCAGAAAAATATAACTTAGAAAAAATTAAAACGATAGGCGACGCATATATGGTAGTAGGCGGACTACCGGAACCCGACGAAAATCATGTAGAAAAAATAGCAAGTTTCGCACTCGAAATGTTAGACGTTATTCGCGATTATAGACAAAAAAATAATGTTCCGTTAGAACTTCGAATTGGAATTAATTCAGGTGCTGCTGTAGCAGGAGTAATTGGGAAAAAGAAATTTATTTATGATCTATGGGGTGATAGTGTCAACACTGCTTCTAGAATGGAATCACATGGACTCCCGGGACAAATCCAAGTTTCAGAATCAACCTACATCCGAATTAAACATTTATTTCAATTTGAAGATAGAGGAAAGATGGAAGTAAAAGGTCTCGGACTTGTTCGGAGTTATCTATTAACCGCTAAACCAATCTAGGTTCTATAAAATCTCTTACTCTGTCAAAGTTGTTTATACTGTTCCTAGATATGTTTTAATGCTATCGCGGATAGTCGTGAATACCCACTCGAATTTAGCAGGGTCTTCTTCCAAAAGCGTTACGCGAAATCCATCTTTGCTACAGCAGAAAGAAGAAATAGGAACCACACAAATTCCTGTAGAAGCAAGTAAGCTTAATACAAAGCGTCTATCGTTTGCGATATTCTTTAGCATTGGTTGGATGTAATCACTAGCAGCCGCATTTGCAATCGGAAGACTCATCTTATCATTTAGAATTCCTTCTTCAAATAGAACAGTTAAGAAAAATCCTCCCTTAGGCTCTACTACACGGATTCCTTTTGTATTAGCGAGGATACTCACTGCTTTGTGCGCGCGCTCTTTGTATTTGTGGTTGCGCTCATTTAAATGAGGAATGAATTTTGGCGATGCATAGATTTCTGGAATTGCCATCTGTGGTAGAGTAGTAGAGCATACTTCTAACATCTTTGCATCAAGCAAAGTCTTTATATACCGCTCAAATAGTGGATCATTCTTACGATTGAATACTTCTATCCAACCACAGCGCGAACCAGGCCAGGGAAGTTCTTTCGAAATAGAGCGAAGTGCCATTCCGCAAACTTTATCTCCGATTACTTCAGAAAGATGAATAGAGCCTGAGCCTGAGTAATTTACATGTGCGTATGTCTCATCGCAAATCAAAATGCAGTCGTATTTTTCACAGATCTTTACAATCTCTCGCATGATTTCTTTGCTGTAAACCGCCCCTGTCGGATTATCAGGGTTAATGAGCAGTATCCCCGCAATGGAATCGTTGTAACGGACTTTGTTTTCGATGTCTTGTATGTCTGGCATCCAGTTATTGTCTGGATTTAATTCATAGGTTAAATGCTCGTAGCCACTATGTGCCGCTTCTGCGGAGGAGTATGTTGAGTAAGCAGGACTTGGTCCAAGGATACGAGCTTCTCTTCTCATAAAGCCAAATATTTTTGCGACAGCATCACCAAGTCCATTGAAAAATAAAATATCATCAGGAGTAATCTTAACTCCGTCACGCTCATTTACTTTTTCAGCGAGGAACTTACGCGTGTTTTCCGCTCCTTGCGTTGCGGTGTAAGCCCAACTTAAATCTTTCTGGACTAGGTTGGATACAATTTCTTTAATCCAAGGGGCGATGTGCTCTCCCTTTTGAACTGGGTCGCCAATATTTTCCCAAGTAATTTGAACTCCTAACTTTTCGAGTTGTTTACCAACTCCTACGATTTGACGAATCTCATAAATTAATTCGTCAGCTCCTGGATGAACAATATTTCTTCTCATGATAATCCTTTATGCTGTCTTCTTGCTATTTCTAAAATACTCAATCACTGCTGGCATTACAGAGATAATAATAATTCCAAAAATTACATAGGTGAAATTTTTTCTAACTTCAGGATGATTTCCTACAAAGTATCCAGCGATTAGAAAAATGCTAATCCAAAGAAGTCCACCAACAATATTATACATTATAAACTTTGAATAATTCATTGTGCCAATGCCGGCAACGAAGGGAGCAAAAGTGCGGACAATCGGAATAAACCGCCCGATGATGATTGTCTTGCCGCCATACTTATCATAAAAATCTTGCGTCTTCTTTAAATGATCTTTATTTATGAAATGAATTGTTTCAAGCTTTGGCTCAAGGAATTTTCCAATCCAGTAATTTACAGTATCCCCAAGGATTGCGGCTATCGCTAAAATAAAGAAGAGTAAAAATACATCGAGTGTTCCTCGTGCCGCAATGGCGCCAATAGCAAATAAGAGAGAATCGCCAGGAAGAAAAGGAGTCACCACAAGTCCTGTCTCTGCGAATATAATTAAGAATAATATGACATAGGTGAGAGTTCCGTATTCCGTTGTTATCGAATCGAGATGCCTGTCTATATGTAATATAAAATCAATAGTTCCTTTGATAAATTCCATTTTGCCCTCTTGTTAATTACATAAAATCAAACGTTTAGTTTCTGAAAATAGAAAATTTTTCCTTGTCAGATAATAGTTTTCTAGCTGTCCTGTATTCATAAGGACTATTTAAGTATGTCAAAGAAAGTTATCGTTATTGGAGCTTCAAGTGGGATTGGTGCAGAGATTGCAAAAGAATTATTAAAATCTGGTGCCTATGTTACACTCGTTGCTCGCAGAGAAGAAGAGTTGCATAAGCTAGTTGCAGAAATTCCCTCTTCTAAATATTGCATCATCAAACATGATGTTTCTCATTTTGCAGAAGCTCCTAAATTCTTTGCAGATGCTATTAAAATCATGGAAGGTCTAGATGAAATTTATTATTGCGCTGGTATATTAGAAAAAGTTGCAATCGATGAATTCTCCGTTGAAAAAGACATTCGTATGTTGACAATCAATACACTTGGTGCATTTGCCTGGCTTAATTCAGCGGCAGATTATTTTCAAAAGAAAAATTCTGGTAAGATAATTGGAATCTCTTCTATTGCAGGAGATCGTGGACGTGTCGGTAGCCCAGCGTATAACACAAGTAAGGCTGCACTCAATACTTATTTAGAAAGTCTCCGCAATCGATTGGCAAGAAAAGGCATACAAGTATTAACCGTAAAGCCAGGCTTCATTGAAACAGATATGACAAAAGGAATGCAAGGCTTATTCTGGTTAATCTCTGCCAATGCAGCGGCAAAGATAATATTAAAAGCAGCGGCTAACGGCAAAGAAAATATTTACGTCCCCGCAAGATGGGCATTAGTCGGACTCATTATAAAAATGATTCCCTCTTTTATTTTCAAGAAATTAAATGTTTGAAATGAATTTTTAAATATACAACCCTAGCATATGAAAATGCAATTTATAGTTAATAACGAGCGCACCAAAAAATGGGAAAATTATAAACTCTCTTTCTCTGTGCCTCCGTGCCTCTGTGGCAAAAAAGGATACAACCAATGAACGAAAACACAGCAATCTATTTTCCAATTACAAATCCAGAAAAAGTCGAGACATGGGGAATGAATCTTTATTCTTTGAGTCGAGTCTTTCGTCCAAGAACAGAGCGAGAAATTCGAGATGTATTCGCTTATGCGTTAGCAAATAAAGCAAAGATTACCTTTCGTGGAGGCGGTTGTAGTTATGGAGATGCTTCTATAAACAATGCGGGCTTCGTAGTTGATATGGGGCAGTTCAATAAAATACTTAGCTTCGATGAGGCTAGTGGGATATTAACCGCTCAGTCAGGCGTAACTATAAAACAACTTTGGGAATATTGCATTGAAAAAGGATTCTGGCCTCCCGTTGTAAGTGGAACTATGATGCCGACGTTAGGCGGTGCACTCTCCATGAATATACATGGAAAGAATAATTTTGCAGTTGGTCCGATTGGAGAGCATGTAGTCGAGTTTACTTTTTTGACTCCGAGTGGAGAGTTGATTAAATGCACGAAAGAATCAAACAAAGAGCTATTTTATACTTTCATCAGTGGACTTGGAATGCTTGGTTGTTTTATTGAAATTAAAATCAAAATGAAAAAAATCTATGCCGGCAAAATGAAAGTAACCCCGATTCCTGTTAAGAATCTAAAAGAAATGATTTCAGAGTTTGAAAAAAATCTTCCTGATTCTGATTATTTAGTTGGTTGGGTAGATGCATTTGGCTCAGGCGACGGAGTGGGTCGTGGTCTGATTCACAGAGCGGATAATCTCAAAGCAGGAGAAGACAAGGACTTTCCGGCAAATTGTAAATTAGAAAAACAAAATCTTCCTTCTACTTTCTTTGGCTTAATACCAAAGTCTTGGATGTGGATGTTTATGTATCCGTTTTCTAATTCACTTGGAATGAGACTTGTGAATTACGCAAAGTATGTGCTCGGATTTCTTTCTAGAAAGCCCTATATGCAAGGTCATGCAGAATTTGCTTTTCTACTAGACTATGTGCCAAATTGGAAATTCATTTACAAGCCTGGATCAATGATCCAATACCAAGTCTTTATTCCAGAAGAAAATGCGTTAGCCGGAATGACAGAAGTTTTAACCCATTGCCAGAAACGTGGATTTGTATCTTTTCTCGCAGTATTCAAACGCCACCGCAAAGACCAATTCCTATTTACCCACAGTGTAAATGGCTATTCTATGGCGATGGACTTTCCTGTAACAAAAAGCAACAAAGAAAAACTCTGGAAGATGTGTGCCGAACTAGACGAAATCGTTT
>Ga0209174_10000240_pt1 | contig 42216 bp, 61 predicted proteins | sample JI91814BDNA_FD_187505 | JGI IMG/M metagenome (GOLD analysis project Ga0209174, IMG submission 187505) | Wastewater effluent complex algal communities from Wisconsin, to seasonally profile nutrient transformation and Carbon sequestration -... | ecosystem: Engineered > WWTP > Effluent > Algae...
TTCATATATTTTGGCATCTTTTTCAAGAAGCCTATCTATTAAAAGATCAAAATCAAGTTTCAGTGATTTTTCTATTGTATTCATTTTTTCTATTAGAATTGTTATTGCTTCTTTAACTTTTTGTACCTGCTCTTCATCTCTATGAATTCTAAAAATAAACAATCTATGTTCTAAAACAAAATCTTCATTATATGAAATTAAATCACAGTATTTTAGATTGTCATGAAGTACAAAACCCATCATAATTTGCAAAATATATCCATCATCATACAATAAAGACTGTCCATTAGTAAGTTTTGCATTCAAATGTTTTGCTTGTCTAGGACATTTAATTTCAATAAATCCATCATTACCAATCAATCCATCTGGACTCATACCATAAAAACCACAATCACTTTCTATAAAACCCACTTCATTTACAAGAGTTAGTGTATTTTTAGAATATAATTCCCTCGCTCTCGCTTCGTTCTCAATGCCTCTTACCATATCAAATGTTTGTATATCTTCTGAATCTTGTATAATATATTTACTTGCAATAATTTTTAACAATACTGATTCGGCAGTTTTAGAATCAGAAACTTTAAAAGTTTTTGGACTGATTAAATCTTTCAATACAGATCCAGTAATTTTACCTTTTCTTATATTGTGCCACTCAGATGAATGTTGTTGTATGTTATCATGTATTCTCATATTTGTGACTTGCATTTAATTTGTTAATCTTTGTTTTATTTGATCTTTTAACAATAACACTTCATCAATTTCAGTTTTTGAAAGTTGAGATTTTATTTTAACAAAATCATTAAAATGTTCTTTTAATTCATCTAGAGATCTAGAGTTAAATATTTTATTTTTTATTTCACTAATATTGACAGTTGTAAAGTTTTCCTTGACCACTGGTAAATATCCATCTGACTTATCAATTAATGTTGTAATTTCTGATAAATCTTCATTTAATGTTTTACATACTAATCTAATTGCTCTAATTTTAAGAGCCTCAATAACATTTGTCAACATCATTTCTTTTTTATTTAAAAAATCTGAAATAAATTTATTTTTTATTGTTTTAGTTTCAATTTTAGTGGTAAAGTCTTTTTTTATCTCTACACATCTTTCCATTAATTCTAATAAACTATATCTACTAATCTTAATAGTTTGATTTGTTTTTATGTCTTTAATAATTACAAAAAATCCTACTATATGAGAATCTTCCCATTTATGATTAGTAATTTGTTCTTTTAAGTTATCATATTTTAAATAATCAAATCTTGGTATAGTTGGTGTGGGTAATAAAAATCTATTATTTGTATTAATATCAATTTTATTAGTATTTAAATCATATTTAAAATGTTGATGTTCAGAGTGTAAAACATAATCACAATCAATATCATAGCCATTTTCTCTTGCTTTGTATAATAAACCCTTATACATTGGTTGAAATTGTAATATTTTGATCCATCTATCTTGTTGTTTTTCTTTAGTAATTTGTAAATAAGCATAACCTAAATCCTGTCTAACAGATAAACCACATTTATAAGACAGATATAGAGATTGTATAACAGATTTATAATCATCTATTTCTTCTATATGTAAATGTTTATAATTAACAATAAAATCATTAATAAGATTATCAATAATATTCTGATCTATCTTTAATTCATTTAGATCTTTTTTTAATTGCTTGCTATGTAAATGTTCTAAAAAATTCATAATATAATAAATAAATTATAATACATCTAACATAGTTAGTTCATTTTCAAATAAATCACAGTCTTCTTCTTTATTTATTCTTTCATATTTATCATTCATTCTGTCGTTTCTTTCGTTTTCTAACTCCCAATTAATATGTGTGGTTTTTAAAAAATTTAAATTTGCTCTTTGAGTTTTGCGAGTTTCTTCTTGCCAGATTTGTTCCCAAACTGTATTATAGTTTTCATTGTCCATAGTTAAATAAGTAAATTATATAATATATATATTATTTATATTTTAATTGTCAAGAAAATGTTTAAGAAATAAAATATTTTTTAAGATCATGTATAAAAAATAAATAATAAAAATACATACGTTCTACATTGTATTGATCAAAAATCTGCATATTTATTAATTTTTGAATATCTAGTTTTATATTTTGATTTGAGAAAAACTTAATTTCTATCATCTGTAAAATATTATTAATATTTTCTCTATCTTTTTTTTGTAATGATTGTGTAAAACAAGAGTTGCGTTTACCAGTTTTAATAAAAGTAAATGCTTTCATTATTAGAAAGAAATTATCATAATTAAAAATCTCACAATATTGTAATTTTTGAAGTTCTTGTATTAATTTATGTAATTCTATTAATGGTTTTTTAGTGTGTAAATATTTTTTTAAACCTATTAACTTTAAAATTCTTTTTTTAGATGCTGTTGTTAAATTGTTCATATATATTAAATAAGTAAATTATATATTATATATAATATTTATATTTTAATTTTCAAGGACTTTAAGTACAAAATAAAAACAGAAGGTAGTTATATATTTGACTTTTAAAAAATAATGTATAATTATTAATTAGACAATTTGTTTTATTGTATTCATACAGTAAAATGAATTGTTGCCAGAGTCGCACTGGTTAAAACGAGGCAACAATTCATTTTTATTAATATGAACAATATAAAAACAAATTATTATAGAGTGCTAACCGCAACTATAATGTATGATAAAACATTAAACCCTATTGAAATATTATTATATGCTGAGATCACTGGTCTTTTAGACACATCAGGTGAATGTTTTGCTAGTAATAAATATTTTGCAGAAAGATTTAATCGAAATGAAACCACAATATCTACTATTTTACATAAATTAGCAAAAAAACAATATATAAAAATTGAAATAGACAGACAAAACAATAATAAAAGGACTATTTTTTTGTCCGAACCTCTTTTGAAAAATCAAAACACTTCTTTTGAAAAATCAGAAGAACCTCTTTTGAAAAATCAAAAACCATATATATATAATAATAACAGAGAATTAATAACAGAAAATAATAAAGAAAAAATAAATAAAAAAGAAATCATAACAACAGAATTAGAAAATCAATTTGAAGAACTTTGGAATCTTTATGGAAAAATAGGTAATAAACAACAAGCATATAAATCATTTCAAAAAGCTATTAAATTAATATCTATTGATGATTTAAAAATATCTATATCAAAATACTTAAATTATTTAGAAAGTATTAGAAATAACAATTATTATCCAATTAAACATTTTAGTACATGGTTAAATAATAATGGCTGGGAAAGTGAAAATGAACTATTGGGAAATTCCGCAATGTTGATACCAGACTCAACTGATGCAAATAATGCACTAGTTCAAAATAATCAGTTAGTCGGAAATTCCGATATAGTGATTGAAACAATTAAAGTAGATCAACCAATTATAAAAAAAACTATGGATATACATGATAAGTTAGAATCTATATACAATAGTCAAAATTGGTTTTTATCAGAAACAAACAAAGAACATAAAATTTATCAAGAAGCAAAACAATGTATTGAGAATATCATTAACAATAATACTTTAACTGCTAAAATTAATGATTATTTACCCGTGGAATTAAAAAATACATTATTTTTTGCATTTCAAAAGTATTATTTAAATATCAAAGGTACTTTACAAAATGTTAATATGAGAACTATCTTTGGGGAATTTATTGTAAAATATGAAAATTATGACTATGTATCGACATTAAAAGCATTAAAAACTATTAAACAATCTGATCGTCAAGAAAAAGAAAGCTACGATATGATGTTACAAAGATTTATTAACAAATACAAAACAAACATTATCTTTCTAATGAGTCAAATTTATGATAAGAAAAACAACATTAATATTTTTAACATTTAATTTTTATAAAATATGCAAAACATACTAACTATTACAGATAAATATTTACAACAACAGACAATTAATGCTAGAGAACTTTGGGTATTTCTTGAAAATAAAAGACAATTTGCCGATTGGATTAAAGATAGATTAAAAGATTTTGAAGAAAATATAGATTATATCCGCATTTCACAAATTCGTGAAACGAGCAAAGGAGCGACAACTTTAATAGAATATTACATCACTCAATATACTGCAGAACATATTGCTATGATAGAAAGAAACGATAAAGGCAAGCAAGTAAGAAATTTTTTTAGACAAACAAGAGATAAATTAAATATGATACATAATCAAGTACCTCAAATAGATTCTAAATTTTTATTGCAAATTGCACAAGAAATGCAGAAAAAAGAATTATTAATTGAGGAGCAAAAGCAAACTATTGATATACAAGATAATACCATTGATCAAATATCAAATACACAAGAGACTTACAGCATAACAGAAGCAAGTAAAAAATTAAACTTAAAAATATGTCAATTAACTCAATATCTCATTGATAAAAAATGGATTAGATATTTATTAGATTCGTATAAAACAAAAAAATTATATTCTACTAGTTACGCAACTCAATCTAATTTTGGTATAGATAAAACAGTTTTTAACAAAAAATTAAATAGTTATTTTCATCAATTTAGAATTACATCACATGGTATGAATTATTTAATTAAAAAGAGAAATAATATTGACAATTAAAATATCAATATTATATATAATATATAATTTACTTATTTAACTATGAACAATGAAAATTATAAAAATCATATATTATCTGATATCAGTGATCAATTTACTAAAATTAATCACCAGCAAGAATCCTCTTCTGCAGAAAGATTAAATCAAATCAATAACGAAATATCTGATTTACTAAAAGAATATACTAAAATATCTCAGCAGAATTTAGATACTGTCAATCAAATGATGAAAGATTATAGTCATTTTTTTAATCTTGACAATTAAAATATAAAAATATGATTACTCTGTTTGTTATCAATCGCAATTATTTATAATTGCTTTTCATAATTAAATGAGTAAAATTATACGTGGGCAAGAAATTGTCCATGTAATTTAAATGTACTTATTTATTATGAATTTCTGTAAAAATCACAAAATGTTTATATACTTAACATTATCGGCAATTAGTTCGGTTTTATCTTATGCACTGGCTAAAAGTTTTGCAATATATAGTAATGTAAACTTAACAGAATATAGCAATATATATACCCATATATCATGGTTACGATCACATCAATTACCCTTGTCAATGTCCCAAATTTTTTGGTACTGTTCCATTCAATCATTATTCTTTTGTCTATTGGTAAACGGATATCTTAAGAAAAAGCATAAAATTAATATTTTAGATATTAGTTTTTATAAAAAAAATAAAATTATGTTTATATTGTTAATGTTGCCTGTATTCAGTGCACAGTATAAAACATTTTTAAACACTACAATACCAATGATACAAATTACTATTTATTCATTTTTAGGATATATATTATCAATGATTATCAAGCCATTATTTGTGAAAGAGAGTAAAATTACGAATGCTCAAATTGTAGTCTTAATTATTGCAATTATTGGGTTTTTAATAACAAAAATTGATATTCATTTTAAAATTATCATTAGTTTAGTTTGTGTTGGTTTTTCTGTCGTGAATGCACTATCTGATGTTGCTAAATATTACGCATCTAAAAGCAGAAATGGAGCAGAAGGAGCGGTTGTTGATTCTTTATTATATGTTTTTATTGGTTTTCTTGGATTCTTTTTGACTAAAAATTTTGAGTGGAAATATATTTTTAGTTGGCAAGTGTTTTTAGTAGGTTTGCCATGTATTGCACAACATATTTATACTATCCTAGGGAATAAAGAAAGTAAACATTTTGTATATATTGTAATTAATAATTTTATGAAATTATTTTGGACGATGTTAATAGATTATATGTTTTTTCATAAAATATTGTCTATTAAAGAATTTATTGGAGTCATGATTATTATTATTGCAATTATCATTGATTTTTTATGCCATGCAAAACAAAAGAAAAAATAAAGAACATATATTTGTTGTGGAATTAGTAAAGTTCATATATATTTGTATCTGTTTATTAATGTCTATTATGTGGTATGGTATAAAAGTATTGTTTAGAAAAATTAGATTTTCATTGTTTAAAAAATAGTTTGACAATTAAAATATCAATAATATATATAATATATAATTTACTTATTTATTATTATGAAAAAAAACATTAGATTACTTCATTATATTAATAAAAAAGCCAATACACAAGGAAAGAAATTTAATTATAGTTTACTAGCTGAAGTATTTGCTTTAATATTCTTGGGCATATCAGAACATCCTATGACACCATGTAGATGGATCATTTTATTGTGTGTAGTCATCACTACAACAATTGCATTTATAGCTAATGAATAATTTTGACGATATGGTTATATTGACTTAATAATATTATTTCTTCATAGATGAAAAAGATGATATCTTATTATTTATTATTGATAACAATATTTAACCCTACTATTAACAGTGCTTGCAATATGTCAAGACCTTCATGGAAACAAAATTATAATGGATTTCACAATACAAGACAATATATTTTATATCATGGTGGAAAAAATATTATCATGGAAAATAATAATATTGTGCAAGGCGAATTTGAGTGCTTCTACAATCATGATAAATTTATTTTAACCAATAAAAACAGTATATCATATTATATAGAAATTGATCATTTGTTTCCATGGGCAGAATTTAAAAAAAGAGCTAAAAATTGCAACCAAGCTCTTGATTTCTTTAATGATATTGATAATCTAAAAATTGCTAGTAAAATGATTAATAGACGCAAAAGTGATCAAATTGATAGCAATCACAAAGATCACAATTGCAAGATATGTAAAAAATATGATTTAGATTGTAATGATATTTGTTAAAAGATTATTGTAAACAGATACTCAAAGCAATACAAATTATATAGCCAGTTATAAATAACAATACACACCCCAAAAATTCTAATATTTGGTATGGTTGTTTATAATATTGAGATTTTTGATATTCATTAAAAGTATTTACAATTGTTTTTTTCATAATAAATAAATTTAATTTCTAAATAATGTGTATTTGCTTTCTTTAATCATTTTATTTAATTGATTAAATACATCATCTACAGATGTTTCTAATTTATCAGAAATTTCTTTCATAGAATATTTCATCATATCTTGAACAGGAAAGAACAATTGATTATCTTTATGTACAAAATAATATTGTTTGATTTTTGATGGACAACACATAAATGAATAAGTAAATTATATATTATATATATTGTTTATAATTTAATTGTCAACTGATTGATTTCTATTTTTCATTGCTAATAATATATCCACTGACATTGCTCTTTTGCATTCTGATTGTAAAAAAACTATATCATTATTTCTAAAAGCTTCAATAATCTTTTTAAGATATAATTGTGCTGGAGTGTTAAATGTCATTTGTGTTCTACATTGACGACTTGATATTTTATCTCCTAGAATATGTTTATATATAAACTTTCTATAATTAAATGTTTTTTTCATATTGACACTAAAAGTTAATATCTATAACCAATGGTGCTCTGTCATGATAATATGAAAAATATGGAAATAATTCTATTGGTAAAACAGGTATATGATATTCATTCTCCGTAAACAATCCAATAACATCAGATTTTATAAAATCATAATTATTTGATCCAAATAAGTTATCAATTTTTACATTTAAACAACTAAAATGATCAACACTAAAGATTATATCTTTAAATATTATACAATCAATATCTTGATATTGCATTATTTTTGTAACAGAATAAGCCTTGCCATCCGCACCAAACACAGAATCATCAATCACAATATCCTTGACTTGCTTAATCTGCTTACTTGACAACATAACAAAAGTATCTTGATGTATACAATTGGACATAAATTAATAAATAAATTATGTTTTATATAGATACCATTAATTTTAATTGTCAACAAAATTAAATATTTTTGAGCTATATTATGTAATTCTCTTGACAATTATATCATCAGAGATATATATAATTGTAATTTACTTATTTGATTATGACTTTATCAGAAAGAATAGAACAATTCAACACAATACTCAGTATATTGGTAATTAATCTGATAGTTGAAGCAGATCTTTCGATCCACCCCAAAACAAAAGAAGTATCATAAAATGATAGAACCCAACACTTAAGTTGAGCGTATATTTTTCTCATATAGAAATAATATATGCAAGATTTATTTAATTAATTCTGTCAATATCAAACAATCTTTTAATAATCTTTGGTAAAAATTAAAAAATCATTTGACAATTAAAATAAATACATAATCTAATAAAGTATAGAGCAAACATTTATTTGAATTAAAGGGAATATTACAAACATGAAAAAAACATTTAATTACAAAAGATTTATATTTAAACAAGGCTTTGGAACTAAAGGAAGTTCAAATATCGAATGTAAATTTCAAAATCCATCAATGCAGTATCTTAAAAAAATAATAGATGCTTTTAGAAATAATGATATAGTTTTTTTACAAGATCAATGTAAACAAGCTATATTGACTGATAGTAAGATTAAGAAAGAGAAATTGGTATGAAAGAAAATAATGTTGGTAGACCATCTAAATACAAAGAAGAATATTGTGAACAAATGATTAACTTCTTTAATGTTCCTTATATGATAAATGAAGAAGAGACTTATACTGATAAAGATGGATATGTAAAAACTAGAATGAAGAAAGTGCCAAATTATTTACCGACACTGCAAAGATTTGCTTTTCAAATAGGCGTACACATAGATACATTACACGAATGGAAGAAAAATCATGTAAAATTTTCCGAAGCGTATGATATGTGTAAGCAATTAACAGAAGATTTGATAGTGAATTTAGCCTTACGTGGAGCGTATAAAGAGAACTTTGCGAAATTTTATGTACAGAATATTACAACATTGAGAGATAAATCAGAACAAGTGATCACCTCTAATGTACAAAAAGAAATAATATATATTGATCAAACTGAAAAACAAGAAATAGAGAATCACATAAAAGAAGTTGTAGGAGAGTAATATTAAACAATCTTTGAATAATTCTTCGCAAAAATTAAAAAATTATTTGACAATTAAAATATAAACAATATATATAATATATAATTTACTTATTTAACTATGCAAAAAAACTTCATAAACTTACAAACAAAATTAAAAGCTTGTTCGTTAATAATAAATAAAAAACAATACAATGCAATTAAGCTAGATTTTGAAAAGAAATTAATTATAGCAACAAATGGATTTATATTGTTAAAAATGCATTATGATTTTGATGTAAATTTTAATAGGGTTGAATCAGATATGTTTAAAACAAAAAAGAGTATTATATTTAACAACATCTATGTAGATGAATTAATAAAGTATTTAGATCTTTCAAGTAATTTATTTGATGTTCTAGAAAGACATTTAGGAATTTATGAATACCAAAGCATTTTCCCAGATGTTGATAAGATTATTTTTAATCAAACTGAAGATATTCAAACAATCAAATACAATGCTAAACATCTATTATCGATATTTAAAGTATGCAAGCAATTACAAATAGAGAATACTGTATTTAATTTCAATGGCTCTAAAAGTCCAACACAGATTATTGCTGATGATGTAGAAATAATATTAATGCCTATATGTATTTAGGCATTTCATTGTGGCGAAACAATCTATATAACTAGATTATCATTAGAAGAATTACAACAAATACTTGACATAGAAAAATCTTATGAAGAAATGAATGTCAGGACAATTGAAAGTATTAAACAAATGTATGCAAATTAAAAATCCACAATATTTTGGTCAAGTATTATTAAACAAAGGTTTTAGATTGTGGTTCTTGTATATGTTTTCTGTTATTGAAAATACAAAGTTTGTTCAAGAGGCAATACATAAAGATTTATTTCAAGCTTATCAAGATATACATGATCTTAAGTCTACTAGAAACGTTATTAATGTATGTCCAAGATCAGCTAAAACTTCAATGACCACTTATTTTCTTGCTTTTTGTTTAGCTAAAGAGCCAAAGTGTAATTTCATTTATACATCATTCTCACAAATATTGCTTGCTTCAATATCTAAAAAAGTTTATTCAATTTTAGAACATCCAGTTTATAAGGCTATGTATAACAATGGTATTCCATCAAAAATAGAACAACAAGATGAATCACCGATTGATTATTTCTGGGCTGACTATTTACAAAAAGATAATAATGAAAAGAACCTATATTCAGCTACAAGAATTATGATTGCAAATGGTGGAACTTTATTATTTGTGTCCATTGGCTCTACTATTACAGGGTTTGGAGCTGGTATCCGTAGTATAACAGATAAATTCACTGGTGGCGTTATAATAGATGACCCAAACAAAGTAAGTGAAATCAGATCAGAAACAATGAGATTAAAGACGATAGAGTATTTTAATGGAACTTTATTATCTAGATTAAATCATAGTAATGTTGCTATATTAATTATACAACAAAGATTACATGTAGAAGATCTTTCAGGATATGTATTGCAAAAATATAATTATCATCATTTAAAAAAACCTCTTATTGTAGATAATGTTTGTCAATTGCCTTATCAATATTCAGAAGACAGAATTATTGAATTAAGAAAAGATGAATTTAATTTTCAAGCACAATATCAACAAGAGCCAATGCTTGAGGGTGGAAATGTAATAAAAGAATATTGGTTCAGATATTATGATAATATAGAAAATGAATTATTTAAATCTATTTTCATTACAGGCGATACTGCATCAAAAGTAAAGCAACATAATGATTATAGTGTATTTTGTCTTTGGGCTGTTTCAGTTGATAATCAAATATATTTATTAGACATGATTCGTGGTAAATGGGAAGCTCCTGAATTGAAACAAAATGTCATTTCTTTTTATAATAAATGGAGATCAAAATATTTTTTTAATAACAGAAAAGTAAAAAACGTTTGTGTCAACACTATGTATATAGAAGATAAATCTAGTGGAACTTCTTTAATTCAAGAATTATCAAGATCAACATTACCAGTTATAGCAATTCAAGTTGACACAGATAAATTAACTAGATTACACAATGTACAAGGATATATTGAAAGTGGTAGAGTGTATCTACCAAAATATAATCAAGATTATATCGTAAAACCTTTTATTGATGAATGTATTAAATTCACAAGAGATGACAGCCACAAACATGATGATATTGTTGATAATCTAACAATGGCTTTATCACAAGCATTTAATGAACATAAGGATATTAATTATATTGATATTGATAAAGCAATTGATCAGCGTTTTTCTAGTTTATATTGATTTTAAAATAAAATTTAATAATGGTAACTATATTATAATAAGTTTAAACCAAATGAAGCTCACTAATCTCATTACGAATATGTTTAAAAAAGACAATATTCAAATAAATAATACAAATCAATCGACAAAAAAACAAATGCAAAACAATAATTTAATTGCCGACGTATATGATACATATCATAGAACATATTTAGGTGAAGTTCACCCTGATAACGATTATGAAAATTTATACAAACATGTTAATAATAAATTGGTAAGCTTAAACTGGACATTGTTAAATAATTTATGGAAGGACTCTGCTGATTTAAGAAGAGCAGTGCAATTACCTATTCAATTGGCAACAAGACATAGAATTAAAATAAAAACTAATCAATTAGACATAGCGGATATATCAAAAGTTATTACAAAATTCTATCATACAGATATTGAGTTAAGCACGAGCATATTTAGTGAATTGAATAGAGCAGAAGAACTTAGACAATTATTTGGTGGGGTTTATATTATTCTAGATGATGGTCAAGATATGGATAAAGAATTTAACATAAATAGTGGATTTTTTCATATTACTGCTTGTAGTATCTGGGACTTACATTATACTTCGAAATCACCCACACAAACACAAAAACAGTATTTAACAGATTTTTACAATCAAAATCAAGGTGAATATTATTATTTTTATGGTCAAGCTGTACATAAAAGTAGAATATTAAAATTTAAAACAAATTATACGATCACTTTTTATACAAGAATTACTAGAGGATGGGGACTTTCAATAATAGAACATTTGAAAACTCCTTTATTGCAATTATTAAGTCTAAGAAGATTAATGACAGAATATGTTGCTGATGGAAAGTTGAATGTATTGAAGTTACATGATTATAGAACATTATTGTCAAGTCAATCAGATACAGCTGTTCAAAATTTCTTTGCAAGATTAAAAACATTTGAAAAGACTAAAAATTCAATGTCTTTAGCTGCTATAGATTCTCAAGATGATTATGAATATAAAACTTTAAATTTAAGTGGGTTTGATGGTATTGTAAAAGCAACAGAAGAAAGATTTGCTAGTGCTGTAGGTATGTCAAGAGCTTTGTTTTTGGGCGAAGTTCAGTCAGGTCTTGGAAGTGATATGAATGGATTTAATAATGATTTAATGTTTGTAGAAAGTAAGCAAAGAGAATTATTAACATTATATGAACCTGTTGTAAATCTAATTATTGCTCACTTATTTAAGATAGAAGTTAATGATTTAAATATTTCTTTTGATTCTGTGCAACCTCTTAATGATGTAGATAAATCAACAAAAAATAATAATATATTACAAACAATACAAATGGCGCTAGGGGCTGGACTAATTACAACTGAAGAAGCTAGAAACGAATTAATTAAACAAAATGTGATTGAGTCAATTGAATTGTAAATAAATGTTATACAACACAATTCATAAAACTAATTACACAAGTATTAAAAAAATAAATCCTAGAGATATATCTTATCAATCTATAAGAGAAATGAATAAAATATTTGATCAAATATTTATTGATGTGTTATTTAAAGATATATTTGATATATTTAAAAGCCTTGATATATTAAACAATAAAGAAAATATTATCATACAATATCTTAAATCTGGTAAAATACAATATCAAAATGGAGTATTTACAGGTGATTTTAATTCTAAAATATCTAAAACATTACAAGATTTAGGTGGATATTATGATATTAATAAAAAAGGTTATATTTTAAGTAGTATTAGACTACCAGAGGAAGTGAATAGATTTATTATATTAGAAACACAAAGACAAGAATTAGCTATTAATGAAGTTCTAGAGATTATTGATAATGTTAATTTAAATAAAATAGATTTAACTAGATACCCATCTTTAGTGGAATCATATATACAAGTATACACAAAGATTGATGAACATTTTAAACAAACAATTCCATTTGATTTAAATATTGATCACTCAAATAATGGAATGTTAAAAAGACAACTAACAGAAGATTTTATTGAAAATTTAGATTTATCAATAAAAAAATGGGTAGAAGAAGATATTATTAAAATGAGAACTGAACTTACTGAGAAAGTATTACAAGGACAGAGATCAGAAACATTAAAAGATTTTTTTGTGCGTCACTATAATATGTCCCAAACAAAAGCAGAACAGTTAGCAGAAGGAGAAGTGAGATTAGCGTTGTCAACGTACAATAAATCTTTAGCAGTGCAAAATGATATCTATAAATATAAATGGGCACATCCAAATCCGACTTCTAACACTGCTAGAAAGGGACATGTACATTTACATAATTTAAGTAAACAAGGGGTAATATTTGATTTTAGAGAGCCACCAATTAATATCGACACAGGCAAGCATACTGAACCCGGATTAGAATATAATTGCGGTTGCTTTGCTATATTACAAGTAGAGTAAAGATATTTAATGCTTGACTTTTATTTTTTTCTTTTAATTAGTATTTTAACAAAAGAAATTAAAGTGATGGATCATTGTAATTGTTATTAAATGATCATCTTGAATAATTATTCTATTATTGAGAATAGTAATGACGGTAATGTAGTGAGTTTTTTTGCTCCATTATGGGAATCTGGACTTGTAGGAGGATATATAAAAAAAGAAAATAAAGAAAATGAGCAAGATGATAAGTATTATATTTCTCAAGAAACTTTAGATAAGGAATCTAAAAAATTTGAAAATATTAGAATAGTTGCATTAGATAATTATGGTCACCCACAAACTGAAGATGAGGCACAAAAAACAACTATAGGATACATTACAGAAGTTTTTAAAAATACAAATGGATATATTACAGAAACTAAAAAAGAATTTATTAAACCAAACAATCTATGGATGATTAAATTTTCTGTAGATAAATCACAAATTAAAAATATAGATTTTTCAAAAATAAATGGTATCTCAAATGCTTATGATATTATCTCACAAAAAGAAGGAGGTATATATAATGGTATTGAATACAAAAACGAAATAACAGAGATCAGACCTGATCACGTTGCTCTTGTCAATGACCCTCGTTATAACCAATGTACAAATTTAATTAAAAATCAATTTATGAAAAATGAATCTGAAAAAAAAATAGAAGACAAAGAGGAAAAGAAAGAAAACTCTGAATCTTTGGAATCAAAAATTGACTCTATCATTTCAAGATTAGAAAAATTAGAATCTATGGAAAAAGAAGAGCAAAAAGATAATAAAAAGAATTCTGAAAAAGAAGAAGAAAAAAAAGAAAATTCTGAATCTGAAGAAAAAGAAGAAGAAAAGAAAAATAAAAAGAATTCTGAGGATGACATGGATAAAGAATATAAAGTTAATGGTGAATCTGTTTCTTTAAAAACTTTAATAGATTGTTATTCAAAAAATTCTAAAAAGAACTCTGAATCTGAAGAAGAAAAAAAAGAAAATTCTGAAGACGATAAAGAGGAGAAAAAAGAAAAAGAAAATAAAAAAATGAATGCATTGTCATTTAATCATTCTACATCTTCAAAATCTGCTTCAAAAATAATAGCAAAAAATGAAGGCTCAAAAATACTAAATCAATCAAAGAGTTTTTCATCTTTGACCGATATAGTAAATTTCTTTAAGAAATAAATTTAATTTTTTAATCATGACATTTAGTCTAAATAGTGTAAATCCACAATATAAAATAAAAGGACAAGTTACACAAGTTTCTGAAGGAGTGGTATATAATAACGAATATTGCGTTATTGATAAAACTTCTGTTGCATCTTTTGCTTTTGGTACTGTTGTAAAAGTAGTTGGAGAGCAATACGGTATGTTGGTTGTTGACAAAGCGACTGCTTCTACTGATAAAATCTTTGGCGTAATTGCTTATGAAAAACAAAACAGAACATTAGTTGCTGGTGAAAGAGTTACTATATTAAAAGGAAATGCAAGAGTTGTTGTTGAAGCAAGTGCTGCTATTTCTCTTGGTGATATAGTTGAAATTGTTCCTACTGGCGATAAAGTTGTAACTCAATCAACAGGTACTACTTATGGAATAGCTAGAAGTGAGGCTTTAGCTGATGGTGATCTTATCACTATTGAAATGCCACACGCTTTAGATATATAATTTTAATTTTATAACATATGACAATAATGAATCCTATTAGAATTGAAAATAATTCTGTAGAAAATATTAGAAATAAAGCATTATCTGATAACAATGGTATTATAGAAACTCCATCTAAAATAGATTTCTCTTTTTCTGTTAATGATTTTGTTAATGAAAATCAATTAGAAGAAAAAATTGAAAGAATTTATAATTCTAGTGTTTATCAATCATTGCAAAACAATGGTTATGCATTTGATGTAAGCACAGTTACTCAATTCGTTCCTGAAGTTTTAGTAAAAAGATTTTTTACTTATGGTAAAGACCTAGAGGGTAAGGATATTACATTAGACAGATTATTGCCAATTGATAGCTCAGGTATAGGTGCTTATCTTTCTGATTTTAGAAGACCAATTATGCAACCAATTGTAAATACTGATAGAAATATTGGTTTATCTCAATTCGGTATGACTTCTTCAAGAAGTGGTACTTCTGACATAGAATTTGACTATATTTCACATAAAAATTTTGCTATGGAGTATGATGTTAATTATTCTATTAATGAAATTAATCAAGCTCAATATTCTAGAATGAAAATTAATATTGTTGCCGAAAAAGAAAAAGCTACTGCAATGGCTATGAGTCTTGCTGTAAGAGATAATGTTCTTGGTGGTAACGATACTTTTAATAATGGTGATTTAAATGGTCTATTTAATATATACGGTACTGTTGAAGACACAAGTATAATTGCTTCTGATCCTTCTGATCCATCTTTTTCACAAGAAGATTTTGTTGCATTTGTAGCGAAACTTGTTGCATTAAAGAATGATCCAGTTAGACAAACTTTATTAAAAGGTCTTGACACAATGGTTGTACCTATGGACATAGCTAGCAGATTGTCAGCTTTCCCAATGGTATTCGCTCCATCTTCTTCAAGTGCTACTGGATTAGTTGGAATGTCTAGATATGATTATTTAAAAAATGCTCTTAAGGGTGTAGAATTTATTGAAACTCACTTTGGCTCAAAATCTTCAATAAACTCAATCAATCCGCATACTGGCTCATTGTATAAATGGTTATTCTACTCAAAAGATTCAGATGTAATGCAAGTTTATATGCCTGTTGCCCCAATGATCACTGGTTATGCAACTGCTAATAATTTTCAGTTTCAAACTAAATTGTTAACTCAATTTACTGGAGTATGGTTATACAGAACTAATGGTTTTGTATCATTTACACATCCATAATTTAATTATAATAGATATGTCTGATATGATAGATGAAATTAAGAATAGCGGTAATAATAAAAATAAACGCTATCTTAAAAACAACGGTATGTCTAATATAGTATATCTCGATGAAAAAGGAGAAAGACAAATATTAGAAATTAATAAAGAAGTAATAGTACTAAAATCTGTTGCTGATAATTTATTAAAATTAAAAGGTATTGTAGATCTTACTGAAGAATTGAAAAAGAAATCAAAAGATTTATAATATTATGGCTGATCCTATCATTGATTCTTTAACATATAATGATTTTAAAGATTTCTTTTATAGGGATGGCTTTACTTTCTTACCATATAATGAATGGAATAACACAACAACATATAATGTGAATGATTCTATTTATTATAGGGTAACAAAAAAAATATATAAAAGTTTAATAAACTCTAATTTAAATATTTTACCTGATTCTGATCCTTTAATATGGGAATTGCAATCTATTGATGTATTCCAATATGTTTTACCAGAGGATGTTGAAAGAGCTTTTCAAGATGCTAAATGCTTTGGTAGGTTTACACCTATTACAGATGATGATTGTAGAAAGGAAGCTTTTTTATATTTAACAGCTCATTTTGTACAAAAAAGATTAAACGAACAGAACAACAAAACATTTACACCTAATTTAGGGTCTATGTCTGTTGACAGTGTGTCAGAAAGCTATATCGTTCCTGATTGGATGAACACAAAAGAAAATATTATATATACTTCAACGCAGTTCGGTATACAATATAGAGTTCTGATACAAAGATGGACTGGCTTTACTTTTACACATGTACTTGGAGATGTTACAATATTATGATAAATTTAAAAACAACTATAATAGATAATTTAAAGATTGATAAATTTTTAAAATCTGTTAAAGATACATACGAAGGTAAAATAGGTATTCTAGGGTCTCAAGCTTCTGCACAACATGGAACAACTGGCTTGACAAATGCAGCAATAGGATTGAATCATGAATTAGGCAGTATTTCTAGAAACATACCAATGCGTTCATTTTTAAGGATGCCAATCAATAAAGAAAAAAAAAATATTTTTGATCTTTGTAGAAAAACATTATTATCGCAACTCAACAGCGGTATTGTGGATTTGAAAAAGACAATGACTATGATGTGTGTAAAAGCACTAGAGGCTTCATCGAATGCTTTTTTAACTCAAGGCTTTGGCATGTGGAAACCATTAAAAGAATCAACTATTAAAAGAAAGGGAAATGATGTGCCTTTGGTTGATACTAGACAATTGATCAGAAGTCGATCATTTAAAGTAGATAAAATTAAATAACATCTGATATGCACGCACATGGAGTTTATAGAAGTATATTACATTTATCAGAAAATCTTATAGGTAAAAAAAGAATACCACAGATTATTACAGATCCAGCTTTAAGATTTCGTAAAAAGTACATAACAGATAATGTTGTCTCTATTAATTTTATTGGTGCAATTTTTCCAATGAAGCCTCAGGAGATACAACAAAAACAAGAGTCACAATGGAATTTATTATGGTACAATCTATACACAACAAATGTAAACATTAATTTCTCTATAAGAGATCAAGTAATTTATAATAATGAGATATATAATGTACAAACAAAAAAGAACTGGATAAACTATGGTTTTATCAAATATGAATTAATTAAAGAACCACAATGACACAATTATTTCCTACCGAAGTTTATTTAACTCCTCAAGAATTGATATTAGATATATTGCAAAAAACCATGGATTTAACAGATGATCAATGTATTACTATTTTTCCTGAAAATGATTTAGCTAATCTTAATAAACAACTATATGTTATGTGCTTATTAGATAGTAATAATTATAAAGGAAACAGAATAGAACAAGAAGACATTATAGTCAGTAATCAAGTAGTTGGGGTTAAACAAAAAAATATTTTCTATTCATCAGATAGTATTATTATCGAATTATTTAGTAAAAACAATGATGCATTTAATAGATATAGAGAAATACCTTGTTGTTTAAATTCATATTATTCTAAATTAAGTCAACAGAAATCAGGTATTGGTATTGCAAGAGACCCAAGTAATATGTTTCAAATTAATGAATTTTATGGTAGCAATCTAATGTTAAATAGATATAGATTTACATATAATGTACAAAGTTCATTTGTTAAAGAATTTGATATTGACTATTATGAAACATTTAATATTGTAGGTAATGTTAGTTAGAGATATATGAAGACTTACTATAATATATTGGATAGAGATATTGTTTTACAAAGTGGTATTTTAATGCCAGCAAAAAAAATAATAGATAATAAGATAACATATATTGATAGAGAGATTCCTGATAATATATTGCAATTAATAAGAAAAAACAAAGATATATTTTACATTATAGAAAAAAAAGATGGGGATTTAACAATTTCATTTGAAAATTATAATAATCCTATCAAAAATAAAAAAAAGAATAAATTAAATTCATAATTATACATGTCAATTATTTTAGATATTAATAATATAGTAGAAGTTAATATTACATTAGCTGGACTACCTTTAGAGCAAAGAAGAAACATTAATAATGTAATCTTGTTTACTACTGATACACCTATTAATTCAGAAGTGTATGGTGTATATAATAACGCAACTGATGTAAAAAATAACTATGGTTCTACTACTTTAACTTATAAATGTGCAAAAGCTATTTATGATCAAGATAAAACTATTAAGACTGGAAAAGGTAAATTAATTATAGCTCCTTATTTAGTTTCTGAAACTTTAAAAGAAGCTATTATAAGAGCTAAAGATAGTGGCTTTCCTTATTGTCATGGTATATTAACAACAAAAACTTTACTAGATGCTGATGTTTTAGAAGTTGCAGAATATATACAAGATTTACCTCATATGTTTCAATATGATTTTAATGACAGAACAAAAAATGATGCAGGCGAACTAATAGAACAAATCCAAGTTGCTGGTTATACTAAAACTTGTATAGGTATACAGCCTGATTATACGACATCTGATTACTCAAGAATTAAATCTTGTGAACTAATGTCTAGATTGTTATCAACTGATTTTTCTGCCAATAAGTCAGCTCAAACAATACATTTAAAGAATTTAGTTAGTGATATTACTGAAAATACTGGGGTTTTACAATCCGATATAGATAGATCAATTATTACAGGAGCTATGTTATATCAAACTTTTGAAACTATAGGAGATAGAGTGTTTGAAAGTGGAGCTAATGAATATAGAGATAATATTTATCACACAAATTGGTTAAAAGTATCAATAGAAGATGAAGTTGCTTTAGCTATTGCAAACAATTCTACAAAAGTACCACAAACAAACGAAGGTATGATATCGTTATTATCTGTTGTTTCAAACCAATTGCAACTTGCTATAACAAATGGCGTCGGTGGAACAGGGATACAATGGAGAGTTGCTGTGCCTTTTGGTAATAATCAAATATTTAAGGATAGTATTTATAATAATGGTTATTATGCAACAGTAGGTGATGTTAATGATCAGCCATTGGTAGATAGACAAAACAGAGAGGGAACTCAAATACAATGGGCTTTAACATTCTCAGGCGCTGTACATAAAGTCAATGGTGATTATGCTATTGTAGGAACTATACAAAGATAATTAAATTTTAATCAAATGAGTAGTAATATTGTTTTAAATTCCATTACAATAAATGGACAGGCTTTTGAAGGCGGTGATGAGGGTATATATGCAGAATTCACTCCTGATAACGATAAATATAGTTTATATGTTGGTCAAGATGGAGTTGGTGCTTATGTAAGAAATCAAGCTTCAGGTAAAGGAGCTGGTACAATTAATTCTTTTAGAAATAGCACGGGATATAGATTATTAAAGAATTTATATCAATCAGGTATAACATCACAAATTACTTTTTCAGTAAAATTTGAAGATGGTAATATTGAGAATGTAAATCTAATAGATTGTAAAATTGTTAAAGCTGATAAATACTCTCAAGGTTCAACTGGTGAAAAAGAGAATGTTGTTACTAATTATAGATTTTTAGCTAGGGATCATAAGGTAATATAATAGTTTAATTGTCATAAAATGGAAACAGCTGACTTTATTAATCTTGATGGATCTTTAAAAGAAGATTATGTGTTATCAAATGAAAATAAAATAAAAATACAAATTGAGAAAGCCACACCTCAGCAATTATTGGATTTCCAACAATATTTTAATAGTTTTAAAGAAGGCACTGATATTAAGCATGTTGATCTTGCTATGGCAAAATTAATCGCAAGTAAAGATACTTTTAATAAATTTAAAGAATTTAGTCAAGGAGTGATATCTTTTAATGATTTAGCTATATGTACAAATACTATTAATGATATAGAGTTTGTAAAATCATTTGAAGAGGTATTAAATATACTAATAGCAGTAATATTTATATTTATGAAATTACCAAAAAAAAAAACTTTAAATTCACAGGTAAAATAAATAGACATAATGGAGCTTTAATTCCTGACTGTATTCTAGATATATCAAGTTTAAAAATAGAAGCTTTTGAGTTAGCGAAAAAGGGTTACATGGGCGGTGATTACAAAAGATTATTGAATTTAAACTTTAATGAGTTTAATGAATTAAATGATTATGAAGAGTTTCTTGTTGAGATGGAGTCTCGTATAAAGAATCTTAATAAATCAGAACCAGACTCTAAGATAAAATTGTAGTATTATGGCTGTAGGTAATTTAGGCGAACTCTTTGTAAAATTAGGTTTTCAAGTTGATAATAAACCCTTAGAATCAATTAACAGTTCCATAAAATCATTAAGAACAAATATAGCTACGATAGGTGTTGCTTTTACAGGAGCGACTTTTGCATTAAATAAGTTCTTATCAGGCACTATACAAACAAACAGTGTGTATTCTCAATTTAATCAAAAAACTGGTCTTTCTATTGATATGTTGCAAAAGTTTGAAAGTGCAGCATTAAAAACAAGCGAAACATTAACATCTGGTGAGATTATTGGTTCTATTGAAAATTTAAGTCAAAAAATTGCAGAGATTAAAATGGGTAGAGGTGATTTAACTCCATTTAATCAATTGAATGTAAGTCCTTTTCAAGATACATTTGATGTATTAGAGAGTATTAGAAAATCAATACAAAATATTGATGATGCCAGAGCGACTAATATATTACAGAAACTTGGACTGACAAATAATTTTTTACCAGCATTAAGAACAAGTAGAGAAGAGTTTGAAAAGTTAAGTCATGGAATATTTTTAACTGCACAACAAAGAGATTCTATTACAAGATTAAATTTAGCAATGAGAAATACAACAACTGTAATGAAACAGTTAAAAGATCAAGCAGTTGCAAAATTAGCTCCTGAATTAACGAAATTAACTAATAATTTTTTTAAATGGATGTTAACCAATAGTGATAAAATTATTTCTGCTATTACTAGCATCACTGATGTTTTTGTGAAATTTATTCGTGCAGTAGGTAATTCATTCTCTATTATATCTGAATTCATTAATAAATTGACTGGCACAGAAAAAGGAATTAAGATATTGTCAATGGGTATTACTTTATTAATGTTAAGTTTTAGACCTTTATTAGCTGTTATGGTTGGTATTATTGCATTATTAGATGATATAAAAGTATGGAAAGAAGGAGGCGAGTCTTTGTTTGGTGGTCTTTATGATGTATTGTCAAAAATGCCTAGTTTAATTACTGTTTTTGGTGGTCTTGCTTTAATTCCTTTTCTAAAAAAAATCAGTGGTCTGGTAGGTGGAATTGCAATGAGCATAGGAAAGATTGGGGGTTTAAAAAAATTGGGTTTAGCGGTTGGCGCTGGTATCCTAGGAGATAAACTTAAAAGTAGTGAAAATAGATCAAGTCAGATTGCAGGTAGTGCAATAGAAGGTGCTATGATTGGCTCTACAATAGGCTCTATGATTCCAGTTGTTGGAACTGCAGTAGGTGGAGGAATTGGTGCGGTTGGAGGTATCGGATATAATATGTATAAAAAACATCAACAAGACAAAGTTACCAATAATAACATTAATAATAATTATTCCACTCCCACAGATAGTAAAAATATACACAATATATTTAATATTAGTATAGAATCAAAAGAAGAAAATGGTACTGTGATGGCTAATGACTTTATTGATCAAATAAAAAGAATAGATTATAAATTATCGTACTAATGTCAATTAATTTTAATGCAATTAAAAATTCATCAAGCGAAGCTGGCAATCTAGTACAAAAATTGCCGACTACTCAGGATGTTTTGCAAAAATACACACAAAATATATTTAAAGTAAGAGAAAATTTTGGAATAGAAGGATTTAATTTTAGTATATTACAAAGTATTTCATCAAACTTAGAAACAGAGTTTACAGAACATTATCTAGAGAACGGTGCTTTTGTTTCCGATCATTCTGTTGATAAACCAATTACTTTAGAAATGACTGGTATTATTACAGAGGTTGTTCTAAGACCTAGTGTTTTACAAAATGGGTTAAGTTCTGTTAGTAAACAACTTGGTATTGTTTCGACCTACGCTCCATCTTTAACACAAGGAGCTACTCAACAATTAAGCAAAATTACACAACAAGTTACACAAGCGACAAATTATGTAGATGGATTAATCAATAATGCAAAATCATTTATGAGTTTTTTATCAGATTTAAAGCCAAATATCTCTAACCAACAAAAAGCAATTGAAAGTTTAGATGCAGTAAGGAAAGCTAGGAAATTATTAACTATTGAAAATTACACAGGTACAATGGCTTATCAAAATATGGTTATTACAGGTATATCACCTCAAATACAACTAGATAGAGACGGTAAAGAAATGACCACACTAAAATTATCTTTTAAAGAAATAAGGTTTGGCAACATCGAGACTCGTGCAGGCACAAAAACAGAAGTTTCTTTAGGTAGAACTTTTGGCATGAAAAGTGCATTTCAAGCAAAACAAAATCAACAGGGCGTTTCAACAACTAGAAATATTAGTTTTTTAAAAAGTTTATTTTCTTAACATATGAAGTATCTTAATTTTTTCACACAAGATTATAAACAAAAAAATACGATTAAATTATCTGATGGCACAAATTTTGTTTTTATTTTAGAATATTCAGATCAAAATATGGGCTGGTATTTTGGAATTGAATATGGAGATACTAAAGTATATAATATAAGATTATGCACTATATCGAATATATTAAGTAAATGGAAAAATATATTTAAATTCGGTATTTCATGTGTTACAGATGATTATTCCGAACCATGGTTATTACAAGATCTAGAAAATGGTCGAGTTATGTTGTATCTATTGGAGGGTGATGAAATTAATGAAATATAATAATGAGTACTAAGATTACATATTCATTAAGATATATTAAAGATAGCAATGTAATAGAGATACAAGATTCTAATATAACAATGAGAGCACATATTCAAAAATATGCAACACAAAGATTAAATGTTGCTAATATAGAAATTATGGGTTTAAAAAAAGAATCAAGAGAATTTATTTACAAAGATAGATACGCACAAATAAATCAACCTTCTCTTGTTCTAGAGGCTGGTCTTGATGGAAACAATGCGGTAGTGTTTTCAGGTACAGTGTTGGAAGCTTATTCATCTAAAGAAAAAGCAGAAATAAAAACAAACATTACTGCACAAGATGGACAAGATCTAGTAGGTGGCAGTATTATAAACACAACTTTTGGAAGTGGTAAAAGTATGAGAGATATTATGATGTCAACTATTAATTATACTGGCCTGACTCCAGGTTATATTGGTAGTTTTGATGAAACACAATTATTGAGAGATATACCAGTTAACGGTAATACTTATGAAGAATTACAATCTCTATCAAATAATACTATGTTTATTGATAATGGAACTATAAATAAACTTGATGACAATGAAGTAATTAATGAGATCTTGGTGCTAACCTCTAATAATAGATTTTTAAAAACGCCACAAAGAATTGGTCAATATCTGGTATTAGAAATATTATTTTTACCACTTGTAAAGGTTGGTCAATTAGTAGAAGTCAAATCAGATTATGAAAGAGCTTATAATGGACTTTATAAATTAGTCGGTATAGATCATCAAATTTCTGCCTCTGGTAGTGTATTAGAGCAATCACGTACTAGATTAGAATTATTTATACCAGATGGTAAACAATTTATTTATGTTAATAAGTGAACACACAAACAGTCAATTTAGAACAAACACTTGACAATTATTTAATTAAAATTTTTGAATATTATAATTTTCATAAAATAGGTATCATACAAAGTGTTAATTTCCAAAAAGGCACTGCGAAAGTACAAATTGCACATAAATATACTAAAAAAAATAATATTTATCAATATCCATTGATTGAAGCACCTATTAGAATCAACACATCTGCGACGGGCGGCTTGTTGTTTCCTATTCTGAAAGGTTCTTTCTGTAGTATTCATTTTAATGACGTATCAATAGATGAGTGGTTTAGAAATGGTGGGGTTGACTTACCTATTAATAAAAGGATACATCATTTGGCAGATGGAATTATTGATGTAGGTTTATTTCCTTTTAATCGTGGAATAACTGGATACAATAATGATAGTACAAAAATATTTTATGACACATCTAGTATTGAATTAAAAGATAAAATATCTATTAAAAATAATTTAACAGATATAAAAACACTATTGACAACCATAATAGACACATTAAAGACTATACAGACATTAGATCCAATAACTGGACCAGAGTCCTTAACACCTACTTCTGTAACGAATTTAGAAAACTTAAAAACTGAAATTAATAAATTATTTATATGAAAACTTTAAAAACTGATGATAACAATGACTGGACACTATTGATTATAACAGATGAAAATGCAATAGTACAAAATCTAAAAACAAGACTAAAAATGATTCGTAATGATTGTTTTTTTGATTTAGAGTCTGGCATTGATTTAACATCTTTTGATAAAAACTCTCAAGATATATTAAAAAATGAGATAGAAACTATTATATTAAATACCGATGGAGTTGTGTCTTTACAAGAATTAAATATTGAACTTTCAGATACAAGAGAATTATTATTGAATTTTAATATTTCTATCGTTAATAATGGATCATTAGATTTACAAATAAATATATAATATGGCAACATTTGATTCAACTGGATTTCAAGAAGATTCTTTACAAACATTGATTGATAATTTAAAAAATGAAATCAAAGCTATATATGGTAATGATTTTGATTTTGATAGTAGCGGTACTCTTGGGCAAATCGTAAATATTGTTGCACAATTTCAAAAAGATACACAAGCATTAATTACAATGTTGATTAATAATTTTGACCCGGATACTGCAATAGGAATTGCATTAGATAGATTGTTAGTTTTAACAGGCACGCCTGCAAGAAAGGCTGGTACATTTACTTTACAAAATGTTGATGTTACAGTCGATCAAAATGTATTATTACAAGGTCTAGATACAGATATTAATAATTTAGATGGTATAGGTTTTACGGTTTCAGATAATCAAGGCAGAGAGTTTATTCTTGCAAACTCTATATCTCTAACGACTGGCACCCATTCTTTATCTTTTAGAGCAAAAGAGTTGGGGGTTATTACTACATTAGTAAATACAATCACCAACATTGTTACTGTTACTTTAGGCGTGATATCGGTTAATAATAGTACAACACAAACAGAAATAGGTAGTGCTGAAGAAACAGATTCACAGGTTAGAATTAGAAGAAATAATAGTTTGCAATTAGTAGCTACAAGTTCATTAGATGGATTATATGGTGCGATTTTGGGTATCACCGGTGTAACGGATGCACTAGTATTAGAGAATGACTCCAGTAGTATTGATGGAAATGGGCAATTACCACATTCTATATGGTGCGTTGTTGAAGGTGGTTCTAATTCAGACATTGCAAATGTAATTTCCAGTAGAAAGCCAGCTGGTATCGATATGAATGGCTCTGTGTCTGTTGATATTTTAGATACTCAAAACAATGTACATACAATTTTATTTGATAGACCTTTTTTACAAACTTTATATATGAGGTTTAATTTAAAATATACTACATCAACATCCATTGATTTGACAGCGGTAAAATCATATATCATTGATAATACAGATTTTAATATTGGCAGTAGTATTGATTCAACAACTTTAACAATCACAACATATAATGCTATCAATAATATAGGTGGAGGAGCTATACCTCTTGATATTCAAATATCTAATAATAATACTACATGGACAGATTATTTAAGTATAACTAGCGTAGGTGGTAAATGGAATCTATCTGATGCTAATATTTTGATTACTATAATATAACATGTCTTGTGAAATTGGTACAAAAATCGAAGATACAATAGAATTTTATAGTGATGCACTAATTGTACAATATAAAGATAAACCAAAAGCAATTGCAACTATCGAAGCATTGTGTAAGGGTTTTTTAATTGATGGTGTTTTGTTTCAACTACCATGTCTATTTAATATAGATGAAATGGAAGGAGTTAATTTAGATAGAATTGGTAAAATTCTTGGAGTTGATAGATATTTTCAGTCTAGTTTGCAATTAAGTAATAACAATTATATAGGTTATGTTTCTAGTTTGGATTGGTCAGCTACTACAGGATTAGGATACACAACAACTACAGGTTTTTCTTCTACAACGGGGATATTTTTAACTACAGACAATATACAATATACATATAGTTTAACGGACGTAGAGTATAGAATATTATTATATTTTACTATTGCTAGAAATTACACCACTATTTATTCTATCATTAATATTGCAAATATTTTGTATCAATTTTTTGAAAATGCAGTCTCTGTTATAGAAAATACAAAACAAGTAAATATATATTATATTATTGATAAAGATCAAATCAACTTGAATATAATAAATGCTATAGTACAAAAAAAATTATTAATGAAACCAATGGGAGTTGGATTAAGAGTATTGGTAAAAAATAGTACACAAAAATTTTTTACATGGTTATCAGAAAAAAAATCTCAATATTCTTCTTTTGAGTCTAATTGGAGTTCAGAGGTTGTAAATAATAACTCTATATTTATGAGTGAAAATAATTTTGTATAATTATGGCAAAGGGTATATATACTCCGCAAAGGTTAATAGGATCAACTTCGGCAAGTAACAAGATATATGGTTCCACTAAAACTGGTACTCCAGTAGCAATCACAGATTCAACGGATCCAGCACAGATACAGCCAAGTACTTTAGAAGATGGGGTTTTAGGTTATACTGTACTAACTGGAACAGATGTAAAAGCTCCGCCAATGGAAGAAGAGAATAGTAAAAACCTAGGAATGACACAAAATATTCAATATTTATTACAACATCTTCAACAATGGAGATCTGATCAAGATTATCATTTATCCAATCAAGATACTTGTTTAGTTGGAACAGATATTTATAAAAGTTTGATTAATAATAACATTAATTATGTACCAGCAAGTAACCCTTCTCAGTGGCAATACTTGGGTAATTTACAATTAGCAACACAAACTGAGGTATTTAACAAAGATAACACAAAACCTATTACTGCAAATAGTGTGTATAACGATTTGAGATTAAATACATTCTCTATAGCAAATTCTGTAACTGGTTTAACACAAACTATACCCACTGGAAATGAATTATTAGATGGCTCAGGTTCTTTTGTGTCTGGCTATAATCTCTGTACTAACATGACAAGCGGAGGAGAAACAAGCGACAAAGAAGTAGCTTTTACATATAAAAATATTTCTAATGTTACGCAAACTACAGTTTTTGACAATACCAATAAAGTGTTTTTAATGCCATCCAATTTATATACTTTTAATAGTACTAGAAAAAATTATCTTGTTAGGATTACAAATATTGGTATTACAATTGGCGCTTCTTTAGCTGGAAATAATTGTATATTAGCACTAAGATTGATTAGATTGAATTTTAATATAAATAATCAAAAAATTATTGCAAGAAAGTATTTGAAATACTCTGATGATACTGCGGGTAGTATTTACAACGAAACAATAGATTTTATTACATTTGTTAGCGGGGAAACTGATCCTTTTGTTACTGGTGGTTTTTATGTAGATATTATAAGATCTAATAAGAGTACTGGATCTCCGGCTATTACGGTAAACAGCGCCAATATAACTATCTTTAATTTTTAATACATGCCTATTAGTAATAAAGTGTTTAAAGAATTTGGTATAAATAACACTGAAACAGTGGGGGCTTTTAAAAGTGTTGATCCGGGTGTTTCAGGTAGTTTTATTCCATCAACTGATTTAGATGTAATGCAAAGCAGTGAATATGTTAATGGTTTTTTAAATTCTGATATAGCTACTGTAGAGGATATTAGCAGTGTTCTAGCGGCTGAATCTCAAAAAACAGGTTTAATTCAACAAATAGGAGGTATTACAATATATAATTCAGGTATATCTTTTTATCAAGATGCTATTTGTAGAGACCCTGCAAATCCTGGTCAATTATATAAATCATTAATCAATAATAACGTTGGTAATGCATTAACAGATTTAACAAAATGGGTTGCGATTGCTAATATTTATACTATACCTACAAGTACATTAACTAGATATGCAGTGAATTCAGCTCCATTAACTTCAGGAGCCTCTACTCCAAATTATATAACAGGATCAGGTACAAATATATTATCATTTCAAAATATTTCATCTACAAATCCATTAATACAAACTTATTCAGATGGAACATCAAGAACTTTTACCTCTAATTTTTCTAACACAAGTGTTGCAGGATTTGCTAACGGAACTTACTGCGTTTTATTTAATGAGTCTACTTTATCATTAGCTTTCCCATTGTTATCAAATGTTTTAGAAGTTAATGCCCTGCCTGTATCAGTTACAAATGGTCAATATATTTGTGTTGTAAGCCCTTTGCAAACTTATTTCGGCAGTGGTGGTAATTGGGTAGCTACTAATTTTGTAAAATTTGCAGAATTGACTGTTGCAGGTGGAATTATTGGTACTATTACACAATATAGTTTAAATGGAATAGCACGTTTATCTAATCAATTAGTTACTACAAATGCCAATACAACATATAATCATAATCTTGGTACTGTAAATTGTACAATAGAAGGATTCTATGATAATATCACTGGTTCATTAGGAGGTGGAATAGTTAATGGATCTAATGGCTTTTTAATTCCTAAGGCTGGACTTGTGGACATTACTGGTAACTATTATACATCTACATTAAGAATTGCTGATAATAAAACTTTTGTTTTAAGAACTGGTAATGGAGGTATATATCATGATCCAGTGAATTCTGCGATATTTACTGGTGCAACTGCAAGATTTACTATAAAAAGAGATTTTTAATTTTAATTATATTACTATGTTTTTTTCTATTATAGCAAAAAATATTAATACAAGTACAATATTAGAAGATTGTCAAGTAGATGAATTTTTATACCAAGAAAATAATGATCAAAAAATATATTATAACATTAATACAGAAGAATTTGATTTGATAGAAATTGATAAAAATAGTATTGAGTATGTAGAATATAAATTATCACTTATTAAAAGTAATCTAATGCAACTCATTGATGATACTTATGAAAATCGTAAATCTACTTTCAAAATAATCCATCAAGAACAAATGATTGATTTTTCTCTAATAAATATGCGTGCCTCTGATTTAAAAAGTTTTATAAAAACTATAATTAGTGAAGCCGATTATCTGGCATTTCCTAGATATTTTCATAAAGTCAATTTACAAATTTCTTCCTTAGAAGAAGCCACAACATTACAAAATGCACTAATAAAGTTTATAGCAATATATTTTAATGTATATATCAATCCATTATATACGCTAGTTAATAACTTAACATTAATCAATTCTGAAACGCAAGAATATAAATCAATAGAAGATTTTAATTTTGAGTTATTAGAATTAAATAATCAAATTATTGGTATACCAGAGTATATTTTAAACGTAGATATTAATGAATAACAATGAAATTAAAGTATTATTCTTTGAAAATAAAAAATGGTACATGATTTTAGCAAGATTAATACAATACGTGAGCCATAAAGTTTATCGATATGAACCTATTATTATTAATCACATAGCCTTCGTATATCATAATAAAGTATATGAATTTAGATGGAGAAAAAATTGCATTATTTCTAAATACAATGATGAATATATTAAAAAGAATTTAAGGACAAACAATATTTATAGTTGTAAAATTAATATAGACCACTTTAATTATAAATTATTATATAAGCTACAAACACAAAAATATTGCATTATGAATGCATTAGCAGGTTATAATAGTATTATATTATTAGGTAAAAAAATAGGTACTGTGTTTAATAAAATGTTAGATAAATTTAGAAACATAAATGAAGATAACAAAATCAAGCAGTACTGTAGTAAGTTTTTTTTATTAATGTATCTTAACTCCTTAAAGAAAGAAAATAAAGCACAAATAATTGATAAATTTCATGATTTTTTACTTTCTGAATACAGAACAGAGCCATACAAATCATATCATAGGAATATTAATAAAGACATTAAAATGATTTCGGAAGAATCAATTCCACAAGACTTTTTTATATTTTGCAGAGAAAAGAAAAAGCTGGATATTAAGCAACTATAATTTTTACTTGAATATTATTTAAATCAATATAAGTAATAGCAAACAAAAAAGCATAAATGATTTATAGTAATAAATTATAAATATTTATATGGCCTTAATAATACTCAATGATACAGATGATGAAATATATAGAATTGATGAAATAGAATACTATAAAGGTGGTAACAGAGAAATTCAATTAACTGGAACTGGTTATAGTGATTATTTCAGGTTAGAGAATAATAGACATCTAACTGTAGGTTTAATATCTAATGGGGCAACAAATTATAAACTAGAATATACAATATTAAGATTTAAATCTAATTTTACTCCAACAAGTAATAATGATTTTCATTTTTCAGGCTTAGATCAGGATAGTCCAAATGGTGGTAATTTTAGTGGTCAAATGACTGGCTTTAGAATTTATTCTGATGGAGATATTACAATACAATTAAAGGCAGGAATTTAATTATAAAAATATGAGTATTTTTAATACTATTATCGGAGGCAATGGTGGATCAGGCGGTGTTACTGCTCTTGAGAAACATGCTAATTACAGTGATTTAGTTTTGAATGGGTCTGCGAACGATAAAATATTATATCAAACGCTAGACACTAGAAATGTATATTCTTATATTGAAGGATCTTATCAATTAATTGGTGCGTCAGGATCATTAATATACGCAAATCTTGCTGCATTTCCTGTTGTTGGCATTAATGGTATTATCTATATTGCAGATGATACGCAAATAGCCTATTATTATCATGTTGGTACATATAAAATGATTGTAGGTAATATAAATGATAAAGGTTGGTTTATAAATCCTACTGCATTACAAACTGCATATCCTACTGGACAAAATGGCTGGTTTGCTGTTGTTGGATCAACAGATACAATGTGGGTCTGGGATTCAGATTCTATTGCATGGAAAGATTCATATATTACTCCAGATGCACCTGTGAAAGTAGATTTTACAATTACATCAAATTCAAGTGTCAACATTCCGCACACCAGAAATCGTAAGGTTTTAGTACAATGTTACGATAACTCAGATGAAGAAATTGTATTAAAAATACAACAACCAAATTTAAGCAATATCTTGTTGATGTCTGATAATATCATAGGAGGTAGTTTAAGTGGATATGTTTTATATTACTAACAATCTAATTTTTATTTTTTATTATTATGTCTATTAGATATTTTCAAAATCTTGATCTAAATCAAAATGAAATCAAAAATCACGTTACAGACAAGAGGGGTATCGTGCCATCAAGTCCACTAGAAGGGCAACAATATTATGATGATGTTTTAAAACAATTCCGCGTTTGGGATGGTACACAATGGATTTCAATAGGTAGTTCGTCTGTACAGTCAATTAGTTCTGCAAACGGGACTATTACAGTTGACAATACAGATCCTAGCAATCCTATTATTACTTTTGTGCCATTAACGATAAATAGAGCATTAGTGAGCGACGCAGGCGGACTGCCTTCAGCTAGCATTACAACATCAACAGAGATTAGTTATGTTTCGGGCGTTACAAGTGCAATACAAACACAATTAGATAATAAACAAAATTTAGTTGCTACTCCAACAAATAATGATATTTTAACTACCGATGCATTAGGTCAATCACAAGATTCAGGTAAATCGTTTTCTATTGATGGAACATTTGCAACAAACTCAGATAATTTAATTCCTACAGAAAAAGCGATTAAAACATATATAGCTAGTCAAATATTAGCCGTTCCAACTATACAAGGTTCATGGGATGCAAGCGGTAATACATATCCTACTACTAGACAAGATCTGACAAGCCCTATAGAAGCTGGTGACTACTGGATTATTTCTGTTGCAGGAACTCTTGGTGGAGTTGCAGTAGAAGCTGGTGATTTTATATATGCATTAATTGATGTACCTGGTCAAACTTCTACTAACTGGGCGATTGTTGAAAAAAATTTCGGATATACCCCTGAAGACCAAGCAAATAAAACTGATTTAGTTGCAACTAATTCAACTTCAAGCATTAAATATTCATCTACAAAAGGCGTATATGATTTTGTAAAATCAGCAAATGTAATTGATACTTTACAAATTAATAATAGTGCAATTACTCCATCAAAATTAAATAATTATTATACTAGTACATTTATTCCTGCTGATTTTACTGCTGGAATTTTAACAATCACAAATGCTACACATAACCTAGGCACTGGAATATTATTCTCTGTTATATTACAAGATAATAGCAATAATACTTGTTATGGTCACTCCGTAAACACTACTACTGGTGACGTGACAATATATGGTGGAACAAGTGGATATACTGGTACGTATGAAATTATTGCACACTAATAATATAAAATTTTAATTAATACAATATGGCTGGAGATAATATTTTTAGAACGCAAATCAGCGTCCCTGATGATTCTATAAGGCAGTCTTCAATTAATAATTTAACAAATGTTGTAGCAGCTACTAATGAATATGTGCTAACAAAAGACACAGCGACAGGAAATGCAATATTTAAACCATCTGCTGGTGCGAGTGGGGTCGCTCAAGCATTTAGAGTACAAAGAGTATCTTTGTCTGCTAACACGATATTGACGGCTAGCCAGTGTTTAAGATATCAAGGTGGGATTGAGATTAACAATACTATATCAGGAACGCTGTTGATTACGATTCCTTCTGTTAGTAACTTTACGGATGGGGATTATTTATATATTGAAAATAGATTTAACAGCCTTGGGAACATTAACGTTGATGGTGGAGGGGTTAATATTCGACACATCGACGGGACAACTACATCTAACACAACTTTAACACCTAATTCATATATTATACTACAATATAATGCAACCCCCTCTCTTTATGTTAGAAAATTATAATTTAATTTATATTCAATTTTATGTCGTATTATTTTAAGAACAACGGAGATCAAGTTTTAGATATCACTGATGTCAATATGTCAACATGTATAGATGTCTCTCCTGATCTTTTAGCTGGCGAAAGTGCTACATGGAGTGATGATACTTGTAGTTGGGTTTATATTAATAAGCATCAAAATAGATTAACAAGTGAATTACAGACAGCGAAAGATATGTTGATTGCAAATTTAGAGGCAATATATATAGATCCATTGCTATGGAATATTACAGTCAATGATAATAATAACGTAACAATACTCACAAAACCTGTTACATGGATAAGCAATAATTTAACTTCTATCCTCACACTGTATAGCCATTTAAGTGATACAGATGTAATAAATTTAAATATATATTTTAATAATAACGCACTATCATCTATTTCTTGTAGTATAGAGGAAGCTAAACAAATGTTATCTTTTTGTACTATCACATTTAGTATAAACATGAGACAAAAAAAAATAGCGATAACAGAGTACATTAATTCTGCTACCGATATATTAGATTTATATAACATCAATATATTGCAAGAGTTTAAAACTGTTAACAATATTTATACTTTATCAAATTAATATTTTAATTATAATACCATGTCTCGACAAAACATTATTCAGCTCTTGGGGAGTCAAACAACTGTTACATCTGGTGGATCATTGGCATTGACAAGTGTAAGTCCAAATTTACAAATTTTTACAGGCACTAGTGCCCACACTGTGACTTTGCCGTCTGCAAATAGTGTATTAAGTTTAGAGGCTAATAGAAGTTTCCGTGTTAGAAATTTATCAACTGGTTTGGTTACTGTTAGAGATGGTGGGGCGAATATATTACTATCAATGCAGGCAAATAGTAATGCAATATTTACTTTAGTTGACCCTACGTCGTTTGGGACTTGGGATATTGAATATAAACATACTGGCTCAGCCACTACAACAATCTCAGCATCAACAACCGCTCCAACTAAGGGATCTACGAGTCAAGATTTTATCGCATGGAATGTTATTAATAAACAAATGTTTATCAATTGTAATTTTAGTCAAATATCAGCTGGCACGAATGGTAGTGGTACATATAGAATAGCAATACCTTCTGGATACAGTGCATTAAGCACAAGATATACATTTAATGCTTCACCAATTTCTGCCGCGGTAAGTGTAATTGGAACGGGACAAGTGTTTACTTCTGGAGCTCAATATTTAGCACATATTACGTTAGCTAGTGCTACATTAATGTCATTAAAGGTTATTCTGTCAACTACTGGCATTGCTACAGCCTGGGGATCTGGGACAGCAGGTTTGGCTAACACGCCGCTGACAGTTGCTTTCAGTGCTGCATTAACAATAGCTTAAAATCTTTTATTATTGCTTTTAATAAATTTGACTATTTCATGGTTTATATTGATTATAATTTTAACAATATATCCGATGATTAGTTTTACAGATATTTTAAAAAAAGGCTTGCGTAATCCTTGTGCATATTTGATGATTATTATTATAATTTTCCAATGTCAACAGAATTATATTAGTAAACATATATTATATTTTTTATATCAGATACCAACTACCTTGACTAATGATAAGTATGATGATTATATCCGTAAACATTCATCATATAATCTTACAGCTATTTTAGATAACATTAAACATCATAAATATTTAAATAACCAACCAGACTTACAATTAGAAGCTTATCAATTTGCTACAGAAATAGAAAGATTAATATTATCTATGGATAAAGCAAATATTAAATTTGAAGTAATATCAATAGTAACAAATGCCTGCCCTAGCACCAATTGGAGAATTAATGAAGATGATGAATCATTAAAAATTTTTAAAAATGCATCTAACGAATTGATAAATTTAGCTAAAATTAGAAGAAATATTACTAGAGAACAAACACAATATGATAATAATATTAGAATTATAGATTATAAAGATGACAATTGTGCAGGTATGGATTTATTATATTCTAATATTGAAAATCATAGGTTAGTTATGAAAAAGCATAATTCTAGATTTGAACATTATATAGATTATGGGATATATTGGATAATTAAATTTAAAGAACAAAAGAATTATATATATATAATATCTAGCCCACTATCATATCAACTCGATGATAAGGCAAATGATAAAAAGAATTATGCACAATCACATAGAGTTATCTATAAAGTTGATGTGAGTGAATTTTTACAATCAGATCTTTATAATTATTTATCATTACGTATCTCACATACAACTATAGGTAAATTCTTAAAATAATATTGACAATAATTCTCAATATTCTTATAGAAATAATATCATGTAACTTTATTATATTATGAATATATATACATATATATTGTCATTTATAATGAAATGTATTAGTAAAAATAAAAAATATATTTATATTAAAGGAAAATTATTATTTATAGCGTTATATAATTATTATATAAAAAATTCTATTAAATGTATTACTTATATAATAATTATTATATTTATTGCTATATATAGTATATATCAATATAATAAACAAAAACCAAAAAAACTATCTATATCTAGCTATTTATCTCATGGTTACACTGATAATGCTTGTACTTTTAATCCAATATTATCTCAATTAATAGCTCACCAACATATACAAACACAACAATTAAACGGATCATTAAATTGTGAAGTTGAAAATTTAATACATCATATTGTTAATGATAATATTAAATTAAAAGTGATTGGTGTTTTAATACATCAGTGTAGCCCATCACCATTACGTAATATTGGCGTCTATCATAAATCTCATGATTTACATGTTAATAATCTAAAGTTGCGTAGGACATTAATAGAATCATTGTTGAATCATCATAATATTGAATATAGATATTATGCTTTTTATCAATCATATTGTGATCATCATGATGATTTTATTAAATTTACAAATATACACCCAAACCATATCATTGGTAAATATGTTAAAAATCAGACTTTATCTTTGCCAGTTGGTTCTTATTATTTTATATTTTATGATCGATATGTATATTCTTTTATTGAAGAAGGAGGAACTCAATTTGATATAACAAAATCCATGGCCATGATGAGACATTTATTTTATCATAAATATACATTGGAACATTTTTTAACATCTACATATGCTACTTTTTTATATATGCAGCATATTAGAGTTTGAAAAATATTTTTAATTCTGTATCTCTTCTTCTATCAATACCTTTGGAAAAGATACCGCCAACATTATTAAATGATGACCAATGTTTAGTAATTAATACTGATAATTTTACTAACTCATCATTGTTTATGTTTTTTGTGCCCAATAATTCATTATATGCTTTTAAGTATTGGAATAATTGTGTTTCTTCTTTAGTGAGTCCATTTTTATTTTTCTTAAACTTATAGTGTTCGTCAATATTATAGTGTAAACTAACTAACGCACATACATGGTGAAAATCAAAATTTTGAAATTCTTTAACAAATTTATTAATTCGAGTATTAATATCATACTCTAAACATATACTAGCATCTGTATCTGTGATTCTTTTTCCACTTTCAACATGTTTTTTATGTGTATTATAGCAAGTATTACTATAATAACCTAGATATTTTCTATACCTATCTTCACTTGGAACTAATAATGGATAACCATGTCCATCATGTTCAAAAGATGTCAATATATATTCTGCACATCTAAAAGTTTTTTCCTGAAAAGAATTTCTGTGATCATTATGTTTAAAATGGAATGGCTTTATGATACGATCTTTATGATATATAAGATATAATATTGTAGAACATCCAATAATGACAATGATAATATTTATCATCTGAATAGTCTTATAGTAAAAATTTTTAATTTTATATAAGATAGATTTAAATTTATGCATAATAAAATAAGTAAATTATATATTATATATATCAGTTTATGCTTAAGTGTCAAGATCTATTTTTCATAATAAATGATTTTATCTTTAAAATAGAATGATATAATAAATTTATAGTTGACATTATGTAAAAATAGTGTATTATTAATATAAGATTATTTATTTTATTATGAAAAATTTTATATATAAAATCATAACCACTATATCTAATGTCATTGATACTGGAGCAAGATTAGTGCTTGCGGGATTTATTGTGATTCAATTGATTAAGTTCTTTTCGTAAATCTCTGAAGTCTTTATTAATTATTTTCATTTGAGATTCTAAATTATTAATGTTAGTATGTGCAACTTGCACTTTAGTGATCACACGAGAAATTTTTTCTGTTAATTTGTCAACTTTTTCATTATTTCTAATTTTATATTCATCAAAGATAGCTTTAATATCATTATGTAATTCAACTAAATCTTGTTCAATATCTGTTTTTAATTCTGTTCTTTTAGAGTCTATTTTATTATATTTTTCTGATATTGTTTTAGATAGCTCTGTAATATTCTCTTTGTGATCCGATAACTCTCTTTTAATCATTGTTAGTTCTGATTTAAGGCTATAGATATATCCGATTCCTGCAACTAATATTGTTAAAATAGTTCCAGCAGTTTTGATTGTATTTTGTATATCAATCTTGCTTGTTTGTATCTTCATTCTTTTGGTGATTAATTTTATCTATTGGAAATTTATCTATAATTTTATTTAAATTAAGATCTACCTCACCCTTCTTAATTACAATAAAAAAAGGTATTACTGATACTAAAATTTCAGCCCACCCATGTGGTGGGTTTTTTATAACATCATAAGCTTGCATTAAAATATATACATTTAATGACTGATTAAGAACTGTATTGATTAAATTTTGTGCTTGCTCTATACAGAATTTGACAAGATTTTTTAAATCTCCCTCTATTTTATCTATAGCATAATCTACAATAGAGATTAATTTTTTAATAAGTGTTTCAAAATTATTTTTATAAATAAACACCACAATACCAATTAATATGGCAATAGGAAAAACAATACCACTGGTTATCGCTAAATATTTAATAAATACTTCATTCATATTTTTTCACCATTTAAAATTTTCTGATTTTTTTCATAATATTGTTGCTTAGTTTCATATATTTGCAATAAACTGTTATATTTAATTCTCAAGATTTGATAATTTTGTATATTTTTAATGACATTTTCTTTTGAAATGCAATATACTTCTTTTTGTGGATTTTTAACAAACAAACACTGTCCATTTTCTAAATATATATCTTGCAATTTAATAGGCTCTACCGTTGTTTCAAGTTGTAAGATTTCCACTTTTTGTCTCTGTACTTCTATTTTTTTTGTACAACTACAAAATAAAGTTAAACATATTAAGATTATTATTTTTTGCATATTTTATCTATATTATTCATATTATTAATTTCACAATTTAACAATTCATTTAAATCATCTATTGTATAATTTTGATATTCTGTAACATCAATATTATCTGTATGTTTTAATTTATTATTTAATGTTGATTGAATTGTTTGTATTTTTTTTGTAGAAGCTTGATGGTTTATAATAATATCTTTTTGAACTTGTAAGGATTCCTTAATAGTTGCATTTTCAATATCTGCAATTTGTTTTTGCAGTTCTAGTTTTGCTTTTGCTTTTTCATTTAATATTATATATGTGACCAAACTACCACTACAAATAATTAATGATAAATATATGATATATTTTAAATTGAGACTAAGCATTATGGTAAATCTATAAATTTGATATCAATATCTTTTTGTTTAATTAATTCTTTAGCACATGGCCAGAAAAATAATCTACCGCTCTTAATTAACCTAGTTTGTATATGACACCAACCTAATGTTGCGTATGGATGTTCAACAAATAATGTATATTCTTTTAACAAATTCTGATTTTTTATTAGATATGTATCTATTAAGCCGTAATTATCTAGTATATCAATACCTTCACAAGTACTATGAGTAGATTTGATTGCTCCACCAACGGCAATATTATAAGTCGATGGTCTATATCCTGAGCTTAAGGTAAAAATAGTGCCAGTATCTTCGTAAATAATTTTTGCTATTTTATCGATTTTGTCTAATAAAACATTAGCATTATTGATTAACTTAAGATCAGTTGGAGATGTACACTTGTCATTATTGCTTAAATAATTGTCAATATTGATAGTTGAGTAAATTGACATAACAACAATATTTAAATATTTTGATTGGCATTTTACTGCCAACCAAGAAAGTGAAACAATGTGCAGGTAAAACCTAGCAATATATTTTTACGTATATCATATAATTTGCAAGTATATTATCTAAAAAAAAGAATCATTTTTTTATTTTATTTGTAGTGCTTTTTTGGAATAATTCTCTAAATTCTTCTATACTTTGGTTAACATCAGCAACATCATATCTAATATAATCTAACCATCTTTCAATATTCATTAAATGAACAGTTATCTTATCTATTAGACGATATATACTAATAATTAATAAAAGTAATAAAATTATTATAATTATTGCTAAAAACTGTGTTGTCATTTGTGTTTAAAAATTTAATTAAAGTCAATGTTTTGTTTGTAATGTGATAATTGCCTATAAAAAAAAATAATTTTTATCATATTTTATCTATTATTAATTGTGTTAATTATAGATTCAATTTTTTTGATAGACAATATAATATGTTGAAATGACTGTCTATCATTTTTATTATATTGTTTATATAAATTACTCAATAATATATATAATGTTTGTAAAGTATGTGATTTATCTTTATTCATTTATATTTAAATTAAATTTATTACATAAATATTTTGCAGAATCAATAATAGAGATTTCATTTAATTCTTTAATACTTAAAGATATTTTACTGTCTTTAGATAAATAAGCATAGTATTTATTATATTTAGTATTTTGACTTTCTCTAATAGTAATTCTGACCTTATTGTTGAATTCTATATAATAGCCATATTGACCAGATTTCAATGTAAATTTATAATTAATAATGTCTTGCAAACAATTTATTATTTCATCAGCAATTTGTATTTGAGTAGTGTTGTTTTTTTCCATAATATTATTTTTTAATTAAATAATTTTTAGAGTGTAGTAAACTATCTACATTACATAATTTTATTAATTCTGTTAATTGTTGATCTATGTAATTATTTAAGTCTCTTAAAGATTGTTTTTCTATCTTTGTAAAGTCTTTTTTTGATATATTGTGTTTTACGCGATTCATATTTTAAGAACTAACAATTAAAAAACTTTCTAAACATTTCATTGCCATATTGATCTATGGTCATATCTGCTATCTCTTTAATACTAAATTCTATCTTATTTTTATCAACATTATTTTCAACAAAAGATCTAGTCATTGACTCACAAGCTCCAGTAATAACTCTATAGCATTGAATAGCACCTTGTTTAGTAAAAATATGATCTGATGTTAGATTTTTATATACACTAACATCTCTATTAGATATTTTGTAGATGAAACTGTCTTTTGCTTTTTGTATTGTATCTCCGTGTGCAAATATATTATTTTCTTGTATTATGTATGTTAATGTATGAGAAAATTTATTATTAATATGATGATGAACTTTATATACTACAGTATTGCCTATAGTATAAGACTTAATGACTTGACTCCATATATTATCAATATAACATAAAGAATAGTCTGATTGTATAGGAATATCTTTCAAATTAACACAATATTTAAATGTATCTTTGTGAATAGATGTTAATTGGTTGTTATATAAATGTAATCTCTGTACATTAACACAATATTTAAATGTATCTTTGTGAAGAGATGTTAATTGGTTGTTATGTAAATATAATTCCTCTAAATTAACACAATATTTAAATGTATCTTTGTGAAGAGATGTTAATTGGTTGCCACTTAAATATAATGTCTGTAAATTAACACAATATTTAAATGTATCTTTGTGAATAGATGTTAATTGGTTGTTATATAAATGTAATCTCTGTACATTAACACAATATTTAAATGTATCTTTGTGAATAGATG
>Ga0209174_10000242_pt1 | contig 42011 bp, 32 predicted proteins | sample JI91814BDNA_FD_187505 | JGI IMG/M metagenome (GOLD analysis project Ga0209174, IMG submission 187505) | Wastewater effluent complex algal communities from Wisconsin, to seasonally profile nutrient transformation and Carbon sequestration -... | ecosystem: Engineered > WWTP > Effluent > Algae...
ATTCTGAATCCATTCGACACCGAGAGCATAGCAAATGCGGCGATTACTAAGCCTAGCGACGTTCCGCGACGGCCTGATCCATCTGAAATCAAACTTGTTTACAGTATCTATGGCATAGTATCGGAGCATACACCGGAAGAATGGGAGGTCATTCGTGAATACCAAACTAGAGGACGAACTTGGGAAGATTGGTTGTACGGAAATGAGCGGGAGCGAATGGAAAATGCTGGTTTCCAAACAAGTTTCCGGCATTTAGATGAAGAGACGCCTCCAAGCAGCATACCAAGTCCGAAATTGCCATCTGCTCCTATCGCGCCCGTTCAGCCTCAGCCTCTTCCGGAGCCTGCTCAGGAAACAGAATCATCCAGCGATTACGATCCATTGGATGTTTGGGCGAACGCTAGAATTCCCTATATAACCGACTTTCTTGCGGGCATCGTCCGATCTACCGCAGGTGATGACTTCTTGCTCACTACAAGCAGTGAAGGGTTGATTCTTTATACCGTCGGATCGTCCATCATAATTGTCGGTTCGCTCTACATCGCACCCCAAGCCTGCGCTAGTTATGTAACTACTTTCATGTTCGGCGCCGCATCTGCTGTCGCTCAGTATTGGGGAATCAATGCGTTGGGGAATTTCATCAACCCGACCCATAACGACACAACTGTTGAGGGCACACTCCAATCCGCGATTTTCGGGGGCCTGTTCTCAATTCCTGGCAAATGGTTAAGGGGGGGATGTTTTGTCGAGGGTACTTTGGTTCGCGTTCTCGAAGAGGAAACATTCGAGGAAGTTACAGATGCTAGTGAAACTAGTGTCGCACACAACAGCGAGTGCACTGCGAAGCTCGATCGACAACGATCTTGTTGTGATACACAATGCCAAGATTTCAGAATTGTCGCGCGACCAATCGAACAGATAAGGATAGGCCATAAGTTGCCTGCTGTTAACTTAGGAGAATGGTTCGATGAATCGGAATTGGAGGAAATAGACAAGGACGAGTGGGTAAAGTTGACGATGGTGGCTTACCGCTCTGATGGCGCGATTATCGACATCGAGATCATACGTCCCGTCGAGTTTGTTCTTATGGAGGGAATCACTGTTGGATCGAGTATTCCTTTCGTAATTCCGGAACTGAAACTCGATGGATTGGCGAAAATCCTCGCAATTTCCGAATGTCCAGATATTCCGACTGGCACGGGCATGCCTGTGACTGGACGATTTGTCACGCGACAGGTCGATCAGATCGCTCGGGTTGAGTTAAGGTCTCAATCGGGTAGGATTGCAACCCTGGAAGGCACCCCTATTCACCCCATTTGGTCCCATGACCGACAGGATTGGATTCCACTCGGAGAATTGCTTCCAGGCGAGTGCCTAGATGGTGAAAATGAGCTAGTATATGTTCAAGCAGTCGAGATACTTGAAAGCAGTGTTTCAGTATTCAATATCGAGGTCCAGCATGAGCACATGTACCGAGTGGGCGAGTTTGGAATACTCGTTCACAACGCTGATGAATGTCTGCCCTTCTGGAGAGTTTTTGAAAACCTCGAATTTGACTATTTAAACAAACTTTATGGAAATGGCACATTCATCAAGAATCCTGTGAATCGAGGAATCGATTTTGTTTCAGATCGACTCCAACTGGCCATCGATTCAAAAGCTTGGGGAAATAGGGCTTGGCAGTTACGGAGTATGTACAAAGGCGGACAAAACAGAAACGCTAACATGCTAGAACGTTTAAAAAAGCAAGTGGAAAACCACATGCGAACGAGCAGTTACAATTTACGCATGGACTTTGCTTGGAAGATTCCGGAAGAAGTTGCAGCGCTTCTGAATGTGTTAAAAGCGAAATATCCTGGACGATTCGATTTTCAGGCTGATATGCTAGCGAAGTTCAGAGAAGTTCTGTGAGGTGTAATCGATACGCTGTACACGATCATTTTGGAAAGGAACAAAGATGCAGTATAGGGGATATGCGCTCGACATCACTGTTTTTGATGTGAGTGTAACGTCAGATGAGAGCAAATTCTATAGATTTATTCTTGACTACCTCTGTTCAATTGGTGCTACTTTCTATCAAGTCGCGCCATTCCCACCCCCAATTGATCCGAACCCTCATTCTCGCATCGGTCAAAATGGAAGGTTCATCGGTGGGATCGAATTTACACATGATCTAATCAATCCCAAGTCCGACAATTTCTGGATCAGAGAAGGAGCAATGGGGTCCTATAGTATCTGTGGCCATGATTTTTCGTTTACTGTCGGTTGTACTGGGTACTCGGAAAGAGATGTCGTCAATTTGGAGGACGAGATTCAACGACTTGCAGAAAGTAGAGTTGTCTTCTTACGACGTCTCATTCAAGATCTGAAGCCCAAGTTTGCTTACGTTGATCATACGTTTGGCAGTCCCATCACAGATGCACGACTCGCAAGCTTAGAAATCAGACACCTATTTTGGACTAACTATTACGGGCCACAATTCATCAGCAAGTACGGTTTAGAATTCTTCCTCAATGTACCCGCTTGGCGGGTAGAAGAAATTGGCGAGGGGGTACTTATCACGGTCACTCCGCAATTCCTGACTTTTGCCAATGAAGCTCCGAAAGATACATTGAAGTACATGCAACAAAAGTTCAAAGGAATGCGGGCGAACCGATTCGCCATTCCAAAGTCGTTTTGAGGTAACCACGATTGCTTTGGCCATCGATGGTATGAATTCATTTATCAGGGAGGTCGGTGAGTCAGTTGTCAATTTCTATTCAAGGAAAGAGGCAATAGTCGAGTGGATGTTTGGTCCGACTGAAACGTGATTGCACTAGTTGCTACTCTTTCTGCAAGTTCGGTTCTTCGTGAGCAGACGGTAGAGTTGGTCTTATCCTGGAGCAATGCGATTGGGTGATCGTTCCAATAGAGTCTATATAAATGCAAATACATCTTGATTTCCCATAGGTCTATGGTCAGGTAATTGCTCAAACTGCACCCAGGCTATTGTAAACTGCTTAGATTGATTCTTATTCTGACGAATGCTGCTCGTTGGCCGCACGTCGAAAGAATCCAAGGTAGGCAGTTTTGCGTTGTGGTTATAAGTGGTTGACTGTGCCTTCAAATTTTCAGCATCAATATAAGAATGTAGCTTTGAAATTGTTTGTCGATCTGGGAGGGAAGTCACTCATTAGGTTTGCTTGTTGTTTCGCAATCAATTTGGTGTACCATGATTCATCGGTAGGATGGTTCATATCTGTTTGACTATGTCGACACTCCGTATCGTTCCATCGAAAAATATACGTTGGCTCTCCGAATCGATTCGGCTCTCCTTTCGAACATTCCCGCAACCACGTCCCCAGGCTTTGTTGATCAAAATCCGCTCTTCTGGTCAGCACAAATCCCCCAGTTCGCACAAAGGCATCGTACCGAATCGCCAATGACGCCCAAAATCGACCGCCACTGGGTTCAATGAGACGTTGGCCGGTGTAGGTGCTGTAGACATGACTCGGGTAGCTCAGTTCGTAGTCTTTGAGCACTTGGTCGTGGTAGCGGAGATGGTTGGGAAGGTAGATATCATCGTCGTCCCACAGGGCAATCGCATCGAAGCTGCCGAATTCTTGAGACAGTTCGAGCATCTGGTTGTATTTTTCGACGATGCCAGGTTCGCGGTGAGCGTTCGGCGAAGTACATCTTGTCGAGCGTGGTAGGCTCGATGGTTTTGTTTCCTTTCACTCAGGAGCTAAACCATGGATCGTTCTACTTTTTCGAGCAAAGCCGAGTATTGGCAACGGGTTCTTGATGAGCAGCGTCTCAGCAAGCTCAGCGTTGCGGCTTTCTGCGCTCAGAACTCGATTTCCGTCCCATCATTCTACCAATGGCGAAAGAAATTGCAGCCGCCACAACCTTCGGTTGCTTCACACTCTTTGGTGCCCGTTCGGATTGTACAGAACGCAACGCCAGTTTCCGAGCAGTCGATTCAGATCATGACGCCCAGCGGATTTTCCATTCGTTGCAACATGTCTGTCGACGCCCGAAAACTCACGCAGATCATCGAAGCCATTGAGGTGGCAGAGCGAGGTGATTCGTGCTAAGTATCTCTACTCAAACACGAATCTACATCGCTGTGGAAGCGACTGATATGCGAAAGGGCTTCGACGGACTTTGCGGACTCGTATCAAGCACACTTCAGCAAGATCCTCTTTCGGGCGCATTATTCCTCTTTCTCAACAAACGTCGTGATCGAATGAAGGTACTTTACTGGGATGGTGATGGTCTAGCGATTTGGTATCGTCGGCTTGAGCAAGGGACCTTTCAGATTCCGTTGCGCCAAGGCAACGCATCGTCTTTTGAAATTCGAAGCGACGAGTTCACGATGCTTCTCCGAGGAATCGATTTGAGCAGTGTTCGTCGACGCAAGCGTTTTCAGCTCGCGAGCTAAAGGCTCAGCTTGAACAGCCCAAGGTCTAGCGTGATTGCCTGGAGGGTGCATGTCATCTTCCAGGCATTTTTTATGAAAAAAACTGCTATTCCATGGGAACTTTTCATTACTACAATCGTTAGATAGGTATGGATGAAAAGGACCTTCTAATCAAACAACTGCAGGCTCAATTGCAAAGCAAGGATGAGCAACTACAAAGTAAGGATGAGCAGCTAAATCGCATGCTTGCGAAGCTGCAAGAAGCCTCGCAGCAGCACGTCGCCGTGTCTGAGCAGTTCGTTCAGCAAATCGAAGAGAAGGATCATCAAATCGCTCTGCTGGAGCAGAAGATCAAGAAACTTCTCAGCACCGTGCGAGGTTCACGACAAGAGCGTATCAATCCAGATCAATTACTTCTCTTCTCAACACATGAGCTTGAGCAAATCGCAGCCGAACTCGAAGCTTCAAGCGACATGGAAGAAGATCCACTAAGCGAATCAGACGGAGTTCAGGAGCCAGCCACTCGAAAAGCGAAGCGTCGTAAATTGCCCGACCATATGCCGAAGGAAGTTAGAAGGTACGAACTTTCTGAGGAACAACGTAAGTGTCCCTGTTGTGGCGAGCTTCGCTGTGAGATGGGCGTTGAGACAAGTCAGCAAATCGAGTTCATTCCTGCGGTTTTCAAAATCATTGAGCATCAGCGTGTGCAGTATGCCTGCAAAGCATGTCAAGAAAACGTCGCGATTGCTCCGAAGCCGCCACAGCCTATTGAAAAGGGCTTGCCAGGCCCAGGGCTTTGTGCGTATGTGATCCTTTCCAAGTTTGGTGATCATCTTCCGCTTTATCGTGAAGAAGATATCTTCTCACGCATGGGATACGAACTGCGCCGTAGCACAATATGTGGTTGGCTCTATGAATTAGGGCAGCTCATCGAGCCGCTGGTAATGCGGATGAAGCACCTTGTGTTGCAATCCAAAGTTATTCACACAGACGACACCAAGATCAAGATGCTTGATGCGGGTGTTTGCCGAGAGGCTAAGTTCTGGCCCTATCAAGGAGATTGGTTACATCCCTATACGGTCATCGATTTTACCATCGATCGAAAACGTAATGGTCCCCTGAACTTCTTGAAGGACTTCGCTGGTTACTTGCAAGCGGATGCCTATGCGGGCTTCGATTGCATTTACGCTTCTGGCAACGTTCAAGAAGTGGCATGTTGGATTCATACGCGTCGTTATTGGCACGAAGCGAGTGACTCTGATCCGAGACGTGCGAATATTGCGTTGGGTTACATTGCGCGATTATCGCAACTAGAAACACAACTACGCGCGACCTACCCGGAACTCAACCAGCAAGGCAAGCGTGACTTTGATTCGATTGCTCGTGCTCGACAACAGTATGCTGTCCCTATCCTCAATGAATTCAAGGCGTGGCTTGATGCGGAAAGCAATAGCGGACGTATTCTTCCCAAGAGCCTTATTCGTAGTGCTTTCACCTACACACTGAACCAATGGAAGGCCTTGAATCGGTACACCGAGCAAGGCTATCTATCGTACGATAACAATGCGGCTGAAAGAGCGGTGAAGTACCCAGCCATCGGACGCAAGAATTATCTGTTTGTGGGCAATGAGCGAGCAGGCAAACATGCGGGTTACTTTTATTCGCTTGTCAATAGCGCGAAGTTAAACGGAGTTGAACCATTCGCATGGTTGCGTGATCTCATGGAAAAACTACCCGAATATCGTCAGAGCGAAGCTTTTAGCCAAGCTAGCCGTGGCGAGCCAGTAACAAGTGCTGAGCTTGATGAGTTTTTACCCGATCGATGGTTAGTAACCCATCCGGATTGCAAATGGAGTATCGACTCGATTCGTCGGGAGGAACGAAAACGGAAAGAAGTGCTCAAGCGACGAAAGCGAAAATAGCCTTCGTGCGAAAATCAAGATGGCGTTTACCGAACGCTCACTTTGTAGCAGCAGTCTGGTACGTCGAATGGTGCGGTTTACAGGATGATGCAAAAGAAAGAGAGTCTCGAATAAAGTGGCTTAATGATGTTAGGCGTTCGTTACCTTCTTGTTTTTGCAGGGGAGAGTTTCTTGAACCATGATCGAAAGTTTCTCGCGTAAACTCGTTCTGACTTTTGACGACTTACCGCTTCAGTCTGCCATTCTCGATCTGTTTGCGGATCCCGATTTTGTAAAGAGCGAAGCACTTTTGATTACTGACGCAGGGAGAGAGTGGGTTCTTCAAAAGGTCATTTCGAATCTTCCTAAAGCTTTGATAGGCAAATTTCGATTTGAGCATATCCTTTTAAGCGTCAATCAGTTTCGTAAGTTGAATCAAGATCATATGCAGAAACGTTTGATTATTATTGAGCATGCGCGAAACATGCGCGTTCCATGTTGCTTTTATGCTGGTAAACTAACAACCAAATGCTCGAGCGAAGTTGATTTGGATCGAGTGAGGCCTGGAAAACGCGGTGGGAAATATAGTATTGAAAAGACCGTTTTGAGTTGTTCGTACCATAATCGGTCGCGCGGCTGTACTGAGGTCGTAGACTACTGGAACCAATAAAATTCGGAAACCGCAGTTCGGTCTTCATTGAATAAGCCTGTGAACAGCCCTTGCGATAGTTCTTTCTTCGTCCGTTGGCAAAACTAAGACGGCAACACGAGAACTTGAGGTTGAGACTTGCAGTTGATGCTGTGAATTGGAGATTGGGGCGAGTTGGATGCCCAGCCACTGTAGGCCAGCAACGATCTTTTCGCGAATGATATGTGAGTGTTCGCCAATGCCGCCAGTGAAAACCAACCCATCGATACCTTGCATCGCAGCCACAAGTGCACCGATAAAGTACTGACATCGATACACGAACATTTCAATCGCTTCTCGACTCTCGCGTGTATCGCTATCCAGTAATTTTCGCATGTCGGAACTGTAATCGTTCGATACTCCCATTAGGCCAGACTTCTTGGTGAGCAGGGTAAGAAGTTCTTTGGAAGTCAAATGCTCTTGATCCATCAAGTGCAACAATACACCTGGATCGATTTGACCAGATCGTGTACCCATGATCAAACCGTCGGTTGGTGTGAATCCCATCGTAGTTTCCACACAACGCCCTGCATGCACGGCAGCCATGCTGGCTCCATTTCCGAGATGGCATAAAACCAATTTTCCCATGTACAGCTCTGGGTATTGCTGACGGATTTCATCGCAGATGAATTGGTACGATAGTCCGTGAAAGCCGTAGCGACGAATGCCTTTCTCATAATACGTTCGAGGAAGAGCGTAAGCTTCGTGCACGAAATCACGACCTCGATGAAAGGCGGTATCAAAACAGGCGAATTGCGGTAATGCTGGAAAAAGTTGTTGCGCAGCATGAATTCCAGCCAAATTCGCTGGTTGATGCAAAGGGGCAAGGGGCGTTAGGTCAGCGATTGCTTGCACCACATCATCATTAATTTGCGTCGGGGCAGTAAAGTGTGTTCCGCCATGCACTACGCGATGTCCTATTGCATCGGGGCTCCAATCAGGATGTGCGTCTGCAAGCTCCGCAAGCAAAGTCTGGCTGGCCGTTAAAGGGTCCGTACAATCGAGTTGATTATTCCATATTCGTGTCTCTTCGCTCTGGCACAAGTTGAACGCAGCGGCTTTGAGGCTGGACGATCCAGCGTTGATGGTGAGAACTCTGAGCATGTGATATTCGATTATTGGGAATGCTGATGATACTGATGCAACAGGACTGCGACAGCGCACGATGCGAGTCGAGAGATGACATTGTCAGCTCGACTGGTCAAAATGATGGGTACCTTCGCTCCCAAGACGATTCCCGCGCAATCGGCGTTTCCAAGAAATGTCAGTTCTTTCACGAGCATATTGCCGGCTTCGATATTGGGCACGATTAAGATATCAGCATTCCCAGCAACGGCGGATTGAATGCCTTTGGTTTGTGCGGCTCGAACGTTGATCGCATTGTCCATCGCTAAGGGACCATCGACGGTGCCACCGGTAATCTGATGACGCTCTGCCATCTTCGCGAGTAGAGCGGCATCGACGGACGAAGGAAGATCTGGATTCACCGTTTCAATTGCAGATAAGATAGCGACCTTGGGACAATCGTTCCCAAGGACCCGGGCTAAATCGATCGCATTCTGAGTGATGTCCACTTTGGTTTTTAGGTCGGGAGCAATGTTGATCGCCGCATCAGAGATAAAAAGTGGGCGATCCATGCCGGGCACATCAATCACGAAAACATGGCTGATACGTCTACCGGTCCGCAAACCTGTCTGTGGTTTGACAACCTCACGCAACAGCTCATCGGTATGCAATGAACCTTTCATGACCAAATGGGCTTCGTTGCGATGGACGAGCTCCATGGCGAGCGCGGAAGCGGCATGTGCATGCTCAACATGACGGAGCGAGTAACCTCCGATATCCCACCCCAGCCGTTCCGCATTCTGTTGAATTTTGTGTGCTGGTCCAATCAGTATCGGTTCGATAAGCCCTTCTTCCACCGCTTCGCGACAAGCCTGTAGCGACACGTCATCGCAGGGAAAAACGACTGCGGTTGGGACTGGGGTTTCATGCTTAACTCGTCCGAGAAAGAGCTTGTAGTTTGTGTGACGGCGACCTGAAGAACTGAGGGCGACGGAGGGGCCTCGCTTTTTTTGAGGAGGTTGCACAAGGGCAAACCCGTCGCATATCACTTGCGCTTGCTCATCTACAACAGATACAAAAATCTTGACAGTTTTCGCAGGGAGTTTCTCGATGACGGTCAATCGCAAAGAATGTGGTTCCGCAATGGTTTGGCAGCTAGTGCATTCCAGCGAGATTTGTTGAATACTGCTTCCCGCACCTGGGAAATAGTTCAAAATCGATTGCAGCGCGAACAGAATGCTCTCCGCTCCGTGTCCTGCGGTGCCTTCGATAGGTAGAGCCTGCGATTGAATAAGAGCTTCAGCTACGGATAGAGTGCGGTCATAGGGTACATCGATAGTTTGGTCGATGTGTAAGTCATCCCACAGGAAGTTGGGGCGTGGCTCAGGTGTAGTCATAGTTTGGATTTCCAAGGGTCGCACAGGGACGCCAATTATTATCTTGAAATTTGTACGGTGGTAGCGCCCAGGGCGGCATACTGAAGTGGATTGCAGGTCACGATGATAACTTGTAAGCCTGCATCGATCGCATGTTCTATCATTCTAGGTAAAGATTCAAGTCGCCTCGAGTCAGAGTACGAAAACGCGTCATCAAAAACGATGGGCAGGCCATCTGCAGAGTCGGAAGCGAGAACTTCGGCAACAGCCAACCTCGCTGCTGCTGCAATCTGCTCGCGTGCTCCGCCACTCAATTGGTCGAAGTCAATGGGAGTGTTGTTGTCGCTCGAACGTGCGATACGCAATTCGTTAAAGCCCTTGTTGGTTACCTCAAAGGAGATTTTCGACACTTCACCGGTGAAGCATTGCACATACTTTTTCATGCGTTGCACAAACGGTTCTGTCAGGGAATCTGTCAGTTTCTTTTGTTCACGCTCGAAGAGCTCTTTCAACAACTTAATCGCGAATGCGTCCTGTCGACGTTGTTCATATTGAAGCTCTGCGTATTGAACGGCTGATTCAGCTGCCGCAAGTTCGGCATAAATGTCGACGGAACCGTCACTCTGTAATTTGGAAAGCGCTCCAGCTCGTGTTCCAATGGCGTCCTCTTTTTGTTTATCGAGGTTTTTTATCGACTCACTCTGACGCTTGATGATGCGTTCGAGATGTTCTGGTTGAATATCATTAAGTTCCGCGTGCAGCTGCTTTAACTCTCCACTTTGTTCTTCGATTCGTAGTTTAAGTGTCGTCAGCTTAGACTCTCGTTGCTCAGGTTCGCCGAGGTTTTTCTCCTCTAGTTTCATTTGTTCGCTGGCAGTGCGGATTTCTCTGTCGCAGTCTTTGATCTCGTTGTCCAGTTCGTGAAGTCTATCTCCGCAGTCTCCAATTCGTTTCCGGGCATGGCTGAGACTTTGCGACAGATTCTGCTGGTCAGCTTCCAGACTTGAGAGCCGAGTTTGCCACGTTTCATTCGATTGCAAGTCGACCAATTGCAGTGTTTGCTCTGCGAGGAGCGATTGGAGTGTCTGCGAATCCCGTTCTTTCTCTCGAGTTAGACGTTCGACGCGATTCTGAAGTTCTTGATATCGCAATTGCGTGTTGGTGCCGTCGAGTTCATTGAGTTTCGTTTGTAGGCCTTGCAGGAGTTGCGATAGTCGTTGCCGCTCATCGAAGAAATTCTGGGCCTCTTCCAGCGAAGAGACTTTGAATTGATCGAGCATCTCTTGCCAACGTTTTTTCAGCTGAATGAGATTGCGACTGGCATCAGCCAGCGATGTACCATCGCCGGGAGTAATCTGCAAGCAGGTTTCCTCACCTAACGCAAGTTCAACGGTTGTTGAAAAAGGATAGTCAGTATCGACTGAAAGAGGTTTACCATCTAGCGTAACACGAAAATCACTTCGAACCAATCTGACCGATGCGGACATCGCTTTGAGTGTCGCTTCCGCTTTTTGTATTTCATTGTTTTGCTTCCCAAGGTCCTGCAAGTTTTTTTTGTTCAGCTCGGGGAGGCTGGCCAATTTGTGTTCCAATGAGGCAATTTCGTCTTTGCACATCGCGACTTGGTCTAGGATTTTGATCAGGCGTTCCGATTCTTTCCGTTGATCATCCAGTTGCGATAGCGCTTGCGCGACATTCAGCTGAAGTCTTGTGGCACGCAGGTGATGGTTGAGTTGTTCTTCTTTTAAGGCGAGTTCGCGATATTCAGATTCCGTGTTTTTCTTGAGCTGGGCAAGGCTTTCAAAAGAGGGTTTTAGCGAATCCAGTTTCCGTTCCGCAACCTTTTTCCGTTTCTGCAAATCGTCGAAGTTTTTTTGTGAGGTTTCGAAGTTTGTAAGGGAGTTTTGATTGTCTTTTAAGCTTCGTTGAAGTTCTGCGTTTTTTTGTTGAAGTTTTGTCGCTCGTTTATAGTCTTCCTGTGCTTTCGTTAACGCTTCATACTGTTTGGCGGTTTGTTGCGTAATGTCTTTGAGGCGTTGGTCGGCGTTTTCGTATTGCTCCGCTAAGTGTTGAAGTTCGGCAAAACGCTCGCGTTTTGCCTTCAACGTCTCCTGGTAGAGCTTGAGTTGCTTCTCTGCCTGAGCAGCTTCAGCAGTGACTTTGAGCGACTCGTTCTTGTTGAAGATACTCTCGTAGAGTTCGATAACTTTGGTGTTGAGACGGCTATCGAGATCCGATTGGATCAGGCCTGCCGCACCCAGGCGTTGGAGTTTTTGGATTAGGTCATCGCGATAATGTTCCGCTTGAGATAAAAGGTTGTGTGTTGAAGTACCTTGCCAAACCCAAAGATGCGACCAGAAATCGGACGTGTAGCGAGGAGACTGCATCCCAAAAATTTCGCCGAGTTTTTCTTCCGCTTCATCGTTGCGTAAGTTAAGTCCTGAGCTCGATGTCAATAAAGCGGTTCCTTTTCCAGCCGCGAACTTTTTATGAATCGTGTAGTTGACACCTTGGTCGCAGAATATCAGTTCGACTTCGGGTGGTTCGGCAGATTGAAGGGACATCATTTCCCTGAGAACTTCGCCGGTGGTGCGATGTCTCAGAAAGAGGACGCGATGCGCGGCCTCGACAAGCGTGCTTTTCCCGGATTCATTCGGTCCACCGATAAGAGTTAAGTGCCGATCAAATTCGACAAAAGTCTCTCTGTGAACGCGATAGTTATTGAGGCGAATGGATTTAAGGTACATGCAGGGACTCCGTTTCCGCTTGGACTAAGTCATCGTCCGGCAAAGTTGAAACAACGTTCTGAGAGCCACATTTGCTACGGCAGCTTCGTCAGAGGATGACATTCGCATTTCATTGAGAGTATGGGCGACTCGTGTGATCAATGGATCGTTGCGTTGCGTGAGTTCCAGGAGTTCTTGCTCAGTGGGGGCAATTTGAACGTAGTTGTAGTTCTTGATTCGAAGCAATCGAGAGTCCCAGGTTTCGATAAGCTTCTCGAGGCGTTGTGCGGTTGATAACCCAAGTGTGCCAGTGAGTTGAAGACGGACGAGGTCGAGTCCAACGCGTCCTGCAGTACATTTTTGAATTTGTTCTTCGAGGCCTGTAAGGGAGTCGTCATTGTGGAAATGAAAATCGACACAATGCCAATTCAGCTCGCCGGTTTGGAGATATTCGACGCGAGGTTTTTGTTTTTTGGTCGCATGAACGAGCAGCGAAAGACCTGAGCGATAGTCTGCATTCTTGGGAAATCGATCGTACTCGTGGGTGCCCGAGTACCAAGCTAGATCATTGATTTGTTTCATGCCGTGCCAATCTCCAAGCGCGATGTAATCAAAGCACTTGGGAAGGCGATCAAGTTCGAGCAGATTGGGAGTTGTGTTGTCGAGTTCTTCATCATCTAGATTTGATTCGAAGCCTTGAATGGTACCGTGCGCCAAGACGATCCAAGGTACGAGCTCTGCGTCGGGGTGTTCGGCGAGAAAGTTTTCGTAGGAGAAAGTACGCAGCCAATGTGTTGGATCAATTGCGGTGTGACGGCGGAGCAGTGGAGCTGGAAATAACCATGCGCCGGGAGCTCTTACAGGGGTGGGTGTCGTGAGGAGTTGGAAGTTCGGGGCCAGTTGTTTTTGTTCTTGCTTGAAAAAATCTTGTTCCCAAATACTTTCGATTCCATAGGCATCATGATTGCCAGGAATTGCGTAGACCGGGACATTGAGGTCGCCAATGGCTTTGCAGGCTGCTGAGACAAGTTGCTTTTTGGGTGTTTGCGAATCGAACAAGTCTCCCGCTACGACTACGAAACTCGCATTGTGGTTTGCAATGCATTTGCCGAGTCGTGTGATTGCTTGGATGCGTTGTTGCGAGAGTTGCGAGCGTTTTTCGTCATCTCGAACTTTGGCATACGGTTTTCCCAATTGCCAATCGGCGGTGTGTACAAAACAAAAATTTGCGTTGCTTGCGTTAGGGCTGCTTGCGTCTGTGCTGCGAGCGTTGGGGCCATCGTCCAAGTCAAAGAGTTGTTTTTGGCTGTTTTTGGAGGGGTCGACAGGCATGACAATCCTTTTCTCGTGCCGGGCTGGGCAAAGTATTTCAACAGGGTGCTTAGGCCGTTGATTGCGGGGCGGAGATCGGCCTGCAATCATTGGGGGGCGCAGTCACTGGGCTGGCTGAGGCTCGGCATTTTACCTTGCCAGGGAAACTTCGAGTATGACGAGAGAGTCGATAAAAGCACCGACCGATATCCGTGGTTGAAGGATAGTGGAAATTTGATAACATGTACAGGCGGTGAATGGTAGGAGTCCGTTTGGGTTTGGCAGGAGCCAGAAGATTTTGCGATCTCAAAACCTTTTCGCTCAGCAATTGGGAGGCAACGGACGTGAGTGCGGCAGGAAATAGAATCAGGCGAAATGACTGTACGGCGGAGCAATCGCAGGCGGTCGAAAAGTTTCTGACAAGTCAATCGCTCAAGATCAATGCGTTTGCGGGAACGGGCAAAACTACAACCCTGAGAGTCATGGGGGAAGCGACAACGCGCAAGGGGTTGTACCTCGCCTTCAACCGTTCAGTGGCTGACTATGCGTCGCGTTTGTTTCCTGCAAATGTCGAATGTCGCACGATTCACTCTCTGGCGTTTAGGCAAATGCGCGGTGAGTTCAAGGCGGAAGAAAAGCTCATTGGATCGACCAACCGCAATCAGGTAGCCAGTTTGCTGTCTGTGCAAAATTTGCAGATCGGCGCCCAGTCATTCGCTGACCGCCAAGTGGCCAGTTTAGTGTTGGCGACATTGAAGGTCTTCATGCATAGTAGCGACAACGATTTGCGAACAGAGCACATGCCGATGTGGGGGATTCTCGGCCGGTTGTCCGATCAAGAACGGAAGAAGGTTGCAGAAATCGTCTGTCTGTACGCGAAGAAGCTGTGGCTCATGATGATTGATCCGGCGGATAGGACGCCTTTGGGCCATGACGGTTATCTCAAGCTATGGGCTTTGGGTCGCCCTAAGTTAGCCGCGGATTTTGTTTTATTAGATGAAGCGCAAGATTCCAATCCGGTGATGTTGGATGTGTTGAGCCGTCAAGTTGCACAGGTGATTTATGTGGGGGATCGACACCAGCAGATCTACCAGTGGCGTGGAGCTGTGAATGCGATGGAGCAAGTGCGTACGTCGCACGAAACGTATCTCACACAGTCTTTCCGTTTTGGTCCACTAATTGCCGTTTTAGCCAATCAAGTTTTGAAACGCTTGGGGGAAGAAACGTTGTTGGTGGGTAATCCAGGTGTGAACAGTAAAATTGGAAATGCTACACCGAATGCCATTATCACTCGGACGAACGCTATGTTAGTCGGGATGGTTGTCCGCGAATTGGAGAATGAAGGCCGCCCATATGTGGAAGGTGGCACGCAAGAGTTGTTGCGGTTGTTAGAGGGAGTGAGTTCTCTTCAGCGGAATCAACGCTGCGATCAGCCGGAATTCTTCGGATTCAAAAACTGGCGAGAGTTTCAGGAGTTTGCGAATAGTGATGAAGGGGCCGAGTGGCGGATGTTAGTTGGATTGGTCGAAGAGTATTCTGTAGACGTGCTTATTCAAACGCTGAGTAGTGTGGCGGAGAATCCGCGTGAAAGCACGGTTGTATTGTCGACAACTCACAAGGCAAAGGGGCGGGAGTGGGATCATGTTGAACTCGCTGAAGACTTCAATGTGGAAGTCAAAGAGAAAGACGAGCCACTCAAAGATTTTGAACGTGAGGAACTGCGGATTATGTATGTCGCTTTGACGCGCGCGAAACAATCCTTGAATGTGCCTGAAGCGTTATTGCTCAAGATTCAGAATCGTAAACCGACAGAACGCGATCTGGAAAAAACGATTCGCATCAAAGTAAAGAAAAAGACAACTGATTTGGATGGGCCACCGATTCCATCCAAGGCGAAGCGGAAGTTGCCTTAGTACACGGAATTGAGAGGACTGACGCAAAGGTTAGGTAAGGTTCTCAACGCTGACGGTGAGCTGAGTTGTGTGAGATTGATGTGCTGCGAGTGTGATTGCTTGTTGGCGAACATTGGCGGTTTCAACGCAGCACATGCGTAGGTATTCATCGTTACCAAAGTCGGCCATGCGAATGGATTTCGCGATCCAGGGATTCCAGACGATCGTGGAGTTTGAATTTTTTGCATGAATGTGTATGACGCGACAGAATCTATTGTCTTGAACTCGAATCTCGGGCGCAGAGCCATGGTAGATGCGATCCGTTTCCGCTTCGAACTTGATGGGGCCTGCGAGCGGGGGGCGGATTTCCGAAGTGAGTTGGTCCAAGTACGGAAGTACTGAAAGATCACCAGTGATTTCGGTTTCTTGAATGGCTCCGATGTCAAAGTAGGTATGGAGAGCGATTTCAAATGAGCGTGGATTCGGGCCAACATTTTTCGCTGCGAACGAAGCTCGCAGGGTTGAACCGAAGGTGAGTTGATAGGTCAATTGCCAATCATCATGTTCCAACATCAGAGTTATTACGAGTTGATTGTTGGAGAAGCGGGTTGATGTAACTTGCCAAGCCGAAGTGCGAGCCCAGCCATGCGCTGGGAGAGCGGGCTGAGTGGGATGAGAGCTGAACCAGGGAAAGCAAATCGGTATGCCGCCGCGAATGGGGCGGCCCGGCTCATAGACGGCTGCCTCGCTCATGAAGAGGATAGGACGTTGAGTGTGTGTGGGATGGAAATGAGCGACATGAGCCCCTTGTAGAAAGAACCGTGCTTCGCATAGAGGTGTCTTTATAAGCCCCATCATCAATCCGCTTGGGTGCTCAGCGAACTTAAGGAGATCACCCAGAGCGAATTGTTGATTGAGATATTGGATCGACAGCATAGATGTGTGAAGCAGTTACGATTTAAGGAGTGTAAGTGTAAGGAGCTTCGATACCGAGAGGGATTCCGATCTTCCAGTAAACGAGCAAGAATACCGTCCAGCAAATTAAAAACACGAGCGAGTAAGGAAGCATCATTGAGGTGACTGTTCCTATACCGGTACTCTTAACGTATCGTTGGCAAAAGACCACAACGAGAGGAAAGTAGGGCATCATGGGGGTGATAATGTTGGTGGTGGAATCGCCAACGCGATACGAGGCTTGTGTGAGTTCTGGCGAGATGCCGAGCAGCATTAGCATTGGCACAAAGATTGGTCCGAGGAGTGCCCATTTGGCGCTGGCTGAACCGATAAGAAGATTGACCATCGCAGAGAAGATTATAACGCCAACAATTGCGACCGGTCCAGGAAGAGTCTTGAGGTAACCGGCACCTTTGACGGCGATAAGTACGCCGAGATTGGAATCGCGGAATGCGCCGATAAAGAGGGCAGCGAAGAAGACGAGTACCAGATAATAGCCCATCGATTCCATCGCTTTGCTCATGCCTTTGATGACGTCGCGGTGGGTTTTGAAGTTGCCAGAAACAAAACCGTAAACGGTACCAGGAATGGCGAAGATAAAGAAAATGAGGGGAACAATTGCATCCATCAAGGGTGAGGGTGGTTTCGAGCTGGTTAATGAACCATTGATGCGTAAAGCCGAATCAGCGGGATAGGCCCAAGCTGTTACCGCCGCGATTCCGATGAGGGCAACAATTAACGCAGCAACAATCCCCATTTTGTCTTTATCGGTGAGGTCTGTCATCTTGGGGATCTTGTCGAGATCACCGTCGATTGCGGTCGACTTGAGTTTGGGTTCGATAAGGAAATCGGTGATGAGCCAGCCGAGAATGATGATCAGTGCAGAGCTGGCAGCCGTAAAGTACCAATTGCAAAGAGGATTGACGGTGCGAGCCGCATCGACAAGTTTGACGCTTTCTTGTGTGATGCCAGCGAGCAATGGATCGATACCAGAGGGGACAAAGTTCGCACTGAATCCGCCAGCGACGCCCGCAAATGCGGCCGCGATGCCAGCTAATGGATGTCGACCTGCGGCGTAAAACATCACACCGCCAATAGGGATAACCAAAACGTAGCCAGCATCTGCTGCCGTGTGACTTATAATCGCCACAAAGATGAGCATGGGCGTAAGAAATAATCGGGGGGTGAAGCTGAGGATGAGCTTCAGAACGCCGTTGATGAGTCCTGCATGTTCGGCAATTCCCACACCAAGTAAAGCGACGAGTACTACACCAAGTGGATGAAAGCTGACAAACTCTTTGACCATACCTGCAAGGAATTTTGCAAGTTGAGTGGAGGCCAGCATGTTATTGATTTTGATCGGCTCATTCTTGCCCGGCATGTTTTCGGCGAAATTAATTTGCGCGAGCCAGGCAGATAAGACCCAAACGGTGATGATCCCGATGATGAAGAGCACAGCTGGATCGGGAAGTTTATTTCCTGCCCATTCAATTGCATTGAGAAACCGTACGAGCGCGCCGCGTTGCGGGGTAGCGGAGGTTGAGTCGGATTGCGGGCCGTTACTCATACGAGCAGATTCCTTGAGCAAGTGATGGAGTATATGGAATAGGACGAGCGGCGAGGGGATCGTGTTTATGGGGAGATTCTAGTCCGACTCCGGGTCGGATTCTACCCGTTGAGGCACCAAAGTTACTTGCCCAGAGTTGTCGAGCCAGACGGCTGCGGCTTGATCGAACTTTTGGAGCAGCCTGTGGAGTTCGGTTTCGGGGAGATCGAGGACAAGAAAACCATGTTCATCTGGCCATTGTCCTGTTGGGTCGACGCTGGCGGTCAAGAAAAAGGTGCATTGGGATTGGACGACTTCTTGTTGAAGTTGATCGCGGTAGAAGTCGTTTTCTTCTTTGGAGCGGAGTTCGCTTTGCGGGTTATCTGAAGTGATGATTGCCGCGCTGTCGGCATCATGCTCGCGAAGTAGATCGCGGGCCTGTTCGGAAATGGTGCCAATTCGCAGCATGATATTGGGTGAGCTTCGCACCCAGTATAACGCCTTTTGGTAGGCTAATAATAGATCGGGCGGGGTAGTCATGATTTGGAATTGCGCTGCTAAGAGGCTAAGATAGAGGATTGCGTTGGTGGTAGCGTCGGAAAAATTTCGGACGTGTCAAGGGAGAGTGAGACTGAATTGTAGGATGAGATTTCATTGAGTAACGAGAGTCAACCGGAAAAGCGATTAGGACGCTTCGATTCACCTGAACAGGAGGTGTATCTAAATTTGTGGCGAACGTACGATCGATTGCGCATGTTAGAGGATTCGCTATTCGCGGATTTTGGTTTGAATTGTCAGCAGTACAATGTTTTGCGATTGTTGAAGGCCTCGCACCCTCAAGCTGTTCCCACGTTAGAGTTGGCTGGTCGTTTGGTTTCTCGTGCGCCTGATATTACGCGCATGCTTGATAAGCTTGAGAATCAAGGTTGGATATCAAGAATTCGGCCAGATGGTAATCGTCGTCTCGTTTTGGTTGCGATTACAGAAACAGGAATCGGTGTATTGAAAAGACTAGCTGAGCCGCTGAGAGAGTGTCATTTGAGTCAATTGGGACATTTGACAGATGAGCAGAAGCTTCAGTTATGTGAGTTATTGAAGGCAGCACGTGGGCCGCATGAACCCGCACAAAGTCCCTGGCGTTGATGATGGGGGGCGCAGCGGGCGGCGTTTAATTCCGCACATGGGCCGAAATTGGAAATCGAGAAGAGGATACGATGATTGCAGTGTTAAGGCGGGAATGGATCGGGGAGTTGGCGATCGCAGCGTTTGCACTAATGGTGGTCTTGGTTGGAGTTGACCTTCGCGCTGAAGGTGGGGCTGCAAAAAAGAATGTTTTGCTCATTTGTGTGGACGATTTGAAGCCGCTTCTTGGATGTTATGGTGATCGATTAGCGATTACACCTAATTTGGATCGGCTGGCCAAAAGCGGAATGTTGTTTCGCAATGCGTACTGTAATCAAGCAGTGTGCTCGCCGTCGCGTAATGCACTGTTGACAGGCCTGCGCCCACAAACGTTGGGAATCTACGACCTTGGTACAAATTTTCGAAAAGCGAAACCGGACTGTGTGACATTGCCACAGTATTTCAAGAATGCCGGATATCGTACGGAGGGTATGGGCAAGATCTTTCATGTTGGGCATGGTAATGTCAACGACAAGCAGTCGTGGAGCATACCGCATTGGAATGCAAAGGTTGTTGGATATGCGCTGCCAGAGAATAAGGCAGCTCAAGGATTGACACGCGAAGAGGCGTTGTTTGAGAACGACAATTCGAAGCCAATTCAATCATTGCCGAAGGGGGCGGTAATGGAGAAGGCTGATGTTGGCGATTCATTGTACGCCGACGGTTTGCTCGCTGATCGAGTAGTCGAACGATTGAGATATGCTGCCGATCACCGAGATGAGCCATTCTTCATGGCAGTGGGATTTGTAAAACCACATTTGCCGTTTTGTGCGCCCAGTCGTTATTGGGATATGCATGATCCTGAGAAGTTTGCCTTGGCCGAATTTCGGCAAGCTCCAGTTGGGGCACCTGATTATGCTCCTACGAAATGGGGTGAGTTGAGGCAATACCGCGGTATACCTGAGAAAGGTGCATTGGAGGAAAAGCTGCAACGAGAGTTGATTCATGGTTACTATGCGGCAACAAGCTATATGGATGCGCAGGTGGGTAAGGTTCTTGAGACGCTAGAAGCGAGTGGCTTGGCGAATGATACGATTGTTGTTTTATGGGGTGATCACGGTTGGCATCTTGGCGACCATGGGATGTGGTGTAAGCATTCGAATTATGAGCAGGCGGCTCGAATCCCATTGATTGTTCGCGTTCCTGGGAAACCTGCGGGGGAAGTCCAAGGCCTGGTGGAGACCGTTGATATCTACCCTACATTGGCGGAGTTGGCAGGACTGGACACGGTTGTCGGGAAGGATGGCCAAAGTTTTGCTCAGGCGGTGGGTAATCGCGACGCGGTTCTTCGCGACCATGTCATACATGTTTTTCCTCGAGGGCAGATATTAGGGCGTGCAATTCGAACGGAGCGTTATCGATTAGTCGAATGGAGGAAGTTTGGGGCTGAAGAAGTGAAGTCGCAGTGGGAGCTCTATGACTACCAAGAGGATCCGCTGGAGAAGAAAAATTTGTTTGCCGATGCATCGAAAGAGGTAATTGAAGAGCTAAAGGCAAAGCTCCGTTCGCATCCTCTCCCTATTCCTCAAATCAAATAATCAAACGCAAGCATTTCACACGCCACCTTCTCTGCAGCAAGGTGCCAAGCATTTCCTCCTTCACCCTAGCTAGCAAATCGCGTTAACGCTTAAGGGTGCCTGGCACCTTGTGCATGATTTTTTTGTACAGATTTGACTGCGCTGCGAATAGGTACGTTTGCGCTCTGGCGATTTATTGCGCCCCCCACAAAAGAGTGTATTTTACTCGTCGTGAGCGGTTTTCTCTGCTTTTCTGTAGTTTGCAAAGTATCGAATGTCCGTCGCTTGGTCCGTTCGGACGCTTGGTTTTGATAGCAAATACGATACAGAGGTATTTGTGGACAAAATACTACGTGTCTCTTGTGCGTTTGTTTTTGTGGTCCTAGACTATGGTTGTTCACTATTTGTTCACTTGTTGTCTAGGAGTGTCGTATGAGAAAAAAGAGAACCGAAATCGCAAATCCCGACTTTTCCAGCACCTTCCACATCACTTGCCGGTGTGTCAGGCAGGAACGCCTTCTTGAGGACTACGCAAAGTTCAGAGGGAAGAACTATAAGCGAAAACAAATCATCCTAATGCGCATCCGAGCTCTGGCTGCCGCGTTCGCTATCGATATCATCCGGGTCTCCATCATGGGGAATCATGTGCACCTGGAAATTCGTAACCGCCCTGATTTAGTCAAGCGAATGTCTGATTTTGAGGTCGCCCGCCGATATCTCATGATCCATCCCGGTTACTGTCAGGCTAATTCTGACTTTAAGGGAACCGATCCCGATCCGCCCACACTGGAAGATGTGCAGAAGTTGTCGGAAGACAAGAAAAAAATCGCTAAGTACCGCAAGGTTTTGTCCAGCATCAGTCGGTTCATGCAATCTCTCAACTTTTACACGTCGAAGTTCTTTAATCTGGCCGACAAAACCTTCGGAGCTTTCTGGGAAGCCCGTTACAAACTGAAGTTGCTCTTAGACGAGCTCTCCATTTTGCTGTGTGCGTTCTATATCGACTTAAACCCCATCAGAGCCCACCTGCATCTCACGATTGAAACAAGTGAATTCAGCTCGGCGTATTACCAAGTTCAGGCAGCAGCCATTTTGCTTCGCGAACCGGGAATAGAGCTCTCCAGGCTTCCCAATGCGTTCTTGACACCGGTGACCATTTCGCCAAAGGAAGAAGATCGCATGAAGAGTAGTGTGGCAAACCGTGCTAGTGACTTTGGTTTTACTGACATGACCAACGAAGAATATCTGATGGCGCTCGATTTGATGGGGCGAATTCTGTCAGGGAAACATAAGGGCGCGATTCCTGATTCTGTACCGCCGATATTTAAGCGGCTGAATCTTGATTGGAATTCGGCAGCGAAGTTGATTAAAGCTTACGACCAGCTTTTTGGCTTTTATGTTGGGGCCAAAGAGAGCTTGGATGCGAAAGCGAAAGAGTTGAATTGCGGGACGCTGAGATGTCCAGCGATCAGCCAGGGGCACTTGCCAGGGGCGAAAGCCAAGAAGTAAGCGGGCAGAAAAACACGCTGGCTCAAGCCCCTTGTCAATTTCACTAGCCGTGTCGCAATTTATACAGCAATTAACGTCCACTCCACCCCTAACGTTGAACATGAACGTGTGGGATCGCTAGGGTTCTGTACCTAGAGTGGCAAAAAGTGCAGCCCGGTCTCTCTTCGGATCGCCCAAAACGCTGCTCGAGGGCAAATCGCGCCCAAACAAGCCCCTCCTGTTGCCAAAATGGCCCCTCGAAAATGCTGGCAAAAAGCGAAATTGAGTCAAAAAGCACGAGCGTGCCTGGCACCCAGCAGCAGCGTGCGTGGCACCCTGGGATGGTGCGTGGCACCCGATTTTTTTGAACGGTGGAGGACCAGAGGTGTCACGAGTGTTGGCGATGCTGTTCGTGTAAATAAATCGGAATGAATGGAATGTGATGTTTGGAGCTGAGTCAGGTTGTTGGCAAAAAAACTATGGGCGTATTGTGTCATTGCCATCCCGCGAATTTGTGGACGAACGCTCACCTGCTTTTGCGAAACTACGAGGTGCCGATTCACTTTCTGTCAATCCGAAGTTGCCCGGTTTGGTGAAGTGCCTTTACATCCATGTGTGACGATTTGCTTGCAAATATTGTTGAACGTAAACAGCTGCGAAATCCGTTGGAGCAATGGTTTAGACCAATACCGTTCAAGCCCGTGAGCTGCCGTCACACTGCGAAAGCATGGCAACGCAAGCAGTCACCAACGGCCTGCGATCGATCTGAGAGCATTTAAAAAATCTGCACAGCGGACCATTAGCCAGGAGAACCATGGATGAGTGTTCAAAGCAAACCACTAGAAGTTCGTGATTACCAACAACGCATTGTGCAAAAAGTTGTTGACCTTTACCGCGGCACACTGGCCGATGCACGAGGTAACAAGCCACAAAGTGCGCAAAGCGTGTTGGTTGAAAGCCCAACCGGTAGCGGAAAGACCGTAATGGGGATGCTCATCGCTTCAAGGATGCGAGAGCTTAACATGAAACGAATTGGCTGGGTTGCAATGCGACGTAACCTGCTTCTGCAAGCCAAACGAGAAAACGAAAAGCTTGGCTTTGACCTCGATATTCAATTTGTGTCGATGTTCGATGCCAATCCCCCTGAAGTCGACTTTCTTATCGTTGATGAAGCCCAGCACGACGCGGCTACGACAATGGCGAGCATGCATGCAAAAATGAAGCCGAAATATGTTCTTGGGCTTTCCGCCACTCCCTTTCGAAGCGATCGAGCCAAGTTGTGTTTTCAAGAAGTGGTACGCGATATCGGTATCCAACAACTCATACAATTTGGATACCTCAGTCGTTATCGTCATTTCACCATTCCTTCCTTCTCTCCACAGGAAGTCGCTAATTTCTTTGCACGCGAAAAGAAACGCTGGGGAAAGTCGTTGATATTCTTTCATCGCCTTGAGCAATGCCTCGAATGCCAGAAAAGGTTGTGGGAGCTTGGGGTTACAGCTGAAGTCGTTACCGCAACATCAGATCGTGAACGTCAGCTCGATGACTTTGAAGCGGGCCGAACAGAAGTCTTGTTGAGTATGGCAATTCTCACTGAAGGCTTCGACTGTCCCAGCCTGCAAACCGTCTTTTGTCGGCCAAGCTCCAAAGGTCCAACCATGCAAATGTGTGGCAGAGTCTTTCGGTTGCACCCGCAATTGCCTCTTAAGCAAATCGTCCAATGCTCCACTACGCGTCACCCTATGACAGGAACCGCTGATGCCGCGGAACAGTATGTGTGGCTCGAAGGGGCTTGGAAAAGCCTCAAAAAGAACCCACAAATCGATGCGATTTGCCAGCGTATGCGAGAGCTTGTGATCTCACGACAGCCATTAACTAAATCGAATGCAGCCTCATCGGCTTTCGCGGTCAGTTGAACGAAAAATAGTAATTGATTCCGTCCGATGCTTACATCTCATTAAGAAGGTTTTTTTCATGACAAACATTCATTATGGATTTGCTAATCTCCGCGACATCAAGGTTGAAAAAAATATCGACGAAAAGAACCCGAAGAAAAGCAACGTCAAAATCGAACTCGACGGAAAACAGTTCGCTCCGTCAGCTCGATTTTGGCGATCGTTTTTCAGCCGCTATCACATTTCCGAGTCCGTATTTCGTTATTTCTCTCACGAAGAGGTTTTTCAGCGTATCTCCTCAAAAGTACGTGCGGACGATTTTCGGTACTGCTCAGAAGAACATGAAAACGGCAATAATGTGCTTCTGGCAGTGAGCAGCCCTGAGCGAACGGTCATCCGAGCCGGTACGGTAGAGCGTGTCGTCCAGGCATACGGTTCTGTCGAGACCGAATACCACGAAGGATTTGTCACGTCGACACACATTCCCCGTTCGGGCGAATTTCACTACCGAATCGGACCAGATGAATTCAAGAACCGCTATGTCATCAAGACTCCAATCGATGGCTTCGGTGAACCACAAATCTACCTCTCCCTGTTTCGAATGATTTGCGCAAACGGAGCTATCGGTTTTACGCCCGCCTTTCGATCGGAAGTTCGAACCGGTAAAGACCCTGAACACGCAATTACGCGAGCCCTAAGTTGCTTCGATAACGCCAAAGGCTATTCGCAAATGGCTGCACGTTTCGAAGCTGCCCAGTGTTCCTGGGCATCGCTGTTCGAAGTTCAAAGAGTGTATAACCAATTAATCAAACTAAAATTCTCAGAGCCGGAATTTGGTGCCAGTGCACTCAATCGACTCTATGAATTGACGGGGCGGCCGCAAGAGTTGTACGGGTTGGCTAATCTCGATCAACTCTCCGAAAAGCGACAAAAAGTTCTGCCCGCTAAGTGTCGTGTGTATGATCTATTGAATTTCTTAACTGAAATGGCATCCCATCATCTAAGCCACGATCAAGCTCTAAAACTCCACGCCCTAACTGGCTCCTTCCTGGCTGATGATTATGACCTGGAAGGAAGTGCTGATCATGTTCAGTCCTTTGCTGATCTCTTCCTGGCAAGCTAAAAAGAAGCCCGAATTGAACAAATAGACCGCACACGGCTTCGGCCCACTATCAAAATGTGTCATCCCGAGCCGCGCGCGGTATTTCAACAGTCAAGATTGCTGCGGTCACCAAGATCTTAAGCCAACCCCAACTCTTCCACTGCGACCTCTTCACCCGAACTTCGTGTTTTAAGGGGCATTGCTAGCAAACGCGACAACGTGGGAGGAAGCTTGTCCGCTTCTTGCTTACATCTCCGCGCGATATTCCCTTAGCGCCCTATTTGCAATTCTTTCCAAGGAGATGGGGTAGAGTTCTCGCACTGAGCTCGCCGATTCTTCTAAATGAGTCCGCACTTAGGATACGGGGCTTTGCTATCAAAGCCTCCTTCGGTGGAGAGCTTGATGTTGACATCGCTCACACCGAGTTGTAACTACCCATTGAGCGCAGATCAGAGGCGTCTTGAGGAGGGGTTCCACGGGTGGATGGAATAATGTGGTGCCCCTCCTTGTTTTCGCTAGTCTTCTAGGAGTCGCAAATGAGCTTAGAAAGGTTCGGACTATCGGCGCTCGGTTCGTTTCTGCTCATCCTGCTGTATGCGTTTCCCGCAGCGACACTGGTCGCACAATCGCCGCAAGTGCCAGCGTCCGTCACATCCTACCCGATACAAGATCCAACTGGCTTGCAAAGCCCGGTCGTGTTGACTGCCCCCCACGCACCCGATACGGCTCCTCTTTCGAATTCGTCCCAAGGTGTGAAACAAGCTTCGATAAACGACGAGTACCAAGTCTCCTCTTCGAATGAAATTGTAGTCGTTGAGGATTCACCCGTGGATATGTCGTTGGAGGACGCTGAGCAGTTGATTGAAGAAGCAGTGGAAGTCATAGATGGTGACAAGCCATGCCTGCCTCCTTCTTTTAAGGAGTTCATGCTCAAGCCCTATCGGCATTATCGTGAGGATGAAGGCTATACCTCCTACATGCCAGGTGATGGCGATCAGTTTGGTTGGCTCACTTTCGGAAGCAACACCTGGCAGGATAGCGGCAACAACTCAGGCATCGAAATGAACTTCAACTTACACTTGCTCTCCGGCCCTGAAGCTGTTGCACTACCTCCTCGGCTGTATGATTTCGAAATTGGCTACCAAGCGAAAGATTCCCTGTCCGAATATTTCTCATACGATTACGGTTTATCCGTGGGCATTTTCAGCGACTTCGAAGATAGCGCAAGAGATGGCGTCCGATTTCCGGCTCATCTTGTAGGCATGTATCATCCGTCTCATGAGTTGGATTGGGTTTTTGGTGTCGAGTATCTAGATCGTGATGACATCAAGATATTACCGGTTATCGGCGTGGTGTGGCACGATAGCGCCTACCCTGGACTGCGTGTAGAGGCTGTATTTCCTCGTCCGCGAATCGATCTGCAATTGCAAAATAATCTGCGACTCTATTGGACAGCAAGGTTGGGAGGAGGCTCGTGGGATATCGAAATGCCAGATGATTCCAATGATGTCTTCACCTATCGCGATTACCAAATCTTGATGGGACTCGAAACGTTGAGTGCCAATAAAGAGCTCAATGCATGGGAATTCGGCTTTGTCTTCAGTCGTCATCTCCAATTCCGCAATCGTCCCGACGAAGTAAACCTAGATGAAGCTTTCGTCCTGCGACATGTGACACGCTACTAGCCTATCGCTGCGTTTGGTCTGTTGCAGCTTCGCGTAACGCGATCCGCTAGTTGCTTTTGCTCATCAGATATTAGGCAACTTTGTTATGCTGGCTTGGCATTAAACCCAGCTCTACCCACGAAGCAATGCCCTTAGCTTTTCCACATGTCGAGGAATGGCTTCTTTGGGTTCTTCAGCAGCTTCGTATTCAAGCGCTACCCATCCGCTATACCCAACTTCCTTTAGAATCGATAGAACGCGAGCTAGATCAGTGTCTTCTTTCCTGCCATCAGGAAACATCTCAACTTTGATTTGTGCGTTTACCGCGTAAGGGGCGATAGCCGCAAGTTCTTGATACGGATCGGACGTTGAACGGAAATTTCCAGAATCGAAGTTCACGCCAAAATGTGAGGCATTCACTTGTTTGACAATTTTCAGTAATCCTTCAGCTTTAGCCGTGACACCTCCATGATTTTCCAAAGCCAGAATGACTCCTCTGGATGCTGCATATTGGCAGGCCAGCTCACAAGTTGCTGCGCAGTGCTTCAACGTAGTGTTCATGTCCGCATCTTTGGGCAGGTTGCCAGCAAATATCCGAATGGCAGGTGCTCCTAGTTTGGCATAGTGGTCAATCCAAGTTTTCGTGTGTTCAATGTCAGCTTGAAGTTTGGGGCCATCGGGTTGGCAATAGTCGTTGCGAATTGCACCGCCGGAAATAGTGATCCCGCGCAAATGGCAATGGTTCTTTAAGCTGTAGAGATAGGCGTCGGTTACCGTCTCAGGAAAATAGTAGGACGTAAGCTCAGCTCCCTCTAAGCCGAGCTCATAGCAGTAGTCCACAAAGCCATGCAGGTCCATTTCGGCTTTCTTCTCCTTTGTGCCCTGCAAATACTTTCGCATCGAATAGGCTGCCAAGCTCAGACGTAGCTTTCCGGGTTTCGGACGAACGAAGGGATCAATACCGAATGTATTGGTAGCAGTTAATGCGATAGCGACACTTGATGAGGTTCGAAGAAAATGTCGGCGGTCCATGATTAGGCTCTTTTCAGGTGGGCGAGTTTGGAGAGAAATGAGGCGACAAGGAATTGCATTCGCGAACAAATTAGGTGCGGTTAAATTGCGACATTGATAACATTGATCCAGTCAGATGCTTGCTGGCAACCAAAGCGGTTCGTTAAACTCCTGGTTCCGATTCGGCTTACATTCTAAATACGATTCATCGACTCCACAACAAACCCGCAAGCGTAGCACGGAAAAGCTTATGAAAGTACCGCGATTTTGGCATCGTGAATGGGTGCGAGTGCCCGCTCGAGACGGTTCAACAGGAACGTGGAGTATTCCTCGCTGGGGCTGGTCGGAAAACGATTCAGAAGAAGCCGAAAAAATGGCTGCGGAAAGATGTTGGCAAACCAAACAACGTTGGAATAACGCTGCTGACTTCAGTAACAATTGGTATCACAATCAAGAGTATTTTGCGATACCCGCTCGTGAGGAAATCGTGCAGGAGATTGCTAATGAAGAGGGAGGCGTTGATGGTTGGGTTAGTCGAAATGGGTATGGCGTTCTCGTGCTGAACACCGACGTTATGCTGATCATAGATATGGACCGGAAAGAAACGCCCATGCGAAAAGCGGCCAAAGGGCTTTGGTCAAGTTGGTTTGGCACACCCATTAAAAGCGAAGAAGAAAAACTCATCGAACTCTTCAAAGCGAATCAACAAGACTCTTTTCGTCTGTATCGAACCTTCGCCGGTTGGCGAGCCATTCTTATCAATCGCGCTGTCGACGGAGTAGCTCCAAGCTGCATCGAGTTAATGAAGAAGTTCCCCGTTGATCCCTTTTATCTAAAACTATGTGAAAAACAGAAGTCGTACCGCGCGCGACTTACCGCCAAGCCGTGGCGCATCGGTGTTCCACGTTGCAACGTCGGCTTTCCTCGCAGCCCACATGTTGAAGAATATTTTTCTCGTTGGGAGCAAGAGTACAACGCTGCGGCAACAAAGTTCCGTGCATGCGAGAAAATATACGGAGAGGAAGGGGCCTGTGAACGATTGCAGAATCTGCTCGCTATTCACGACAGTTTATCGCAAGTGCAATCCGGGCTGCCGTTGGCCTGATGGCGATTTCCGTTCATGCATCTGGCCTACGAAGTTTTCAGGAATACTTCATGCGAATGCGCACCAACAAATCATCTAATGCGTCATGGGCAGTAGGTTTTTCGGGCAACGCACTATGAGCCATTGAGGACTCTAATTGCTTTCTCAGTTTCAAATACTCCATCTCATGCAACGAGAGATTGAGTTCTGAAAAATACCCCTTCTCGTTTCCGTCTCGCTTTAGAGAGATCATCTCATCGATAAATGGCAGAGGATAGAGGCGGGCTAGTTCACTTAGGTTTGCTTGAACTTCACCGGTCTTCATAAGGTGTATACCGGTCAAGAGGACTCGATAGATATAAAGGAGCGGCTTGATCCTTGGTGGGTTCTCACGCATGAATAGGCGCCACTGAGACTCAGCGAATCCCAGGTAATGATTCCCATGAAACTTGGTCACAATATTTGGAACAAGTGCAAGTAGTTCTTCGTGTTCTGGTGATGTTCGAACGATCAATGGCGATACGAGTTGCTCCAGAACATACCCATTGTTTTTTAAGAGAAGACCAAAGAACTTTTTTACATCGTGCGAAACGATATCCATCTCCAGGCCGTTTTCGACTGAAGTACGCTCAACTGTTTCCTGAGCGACCGACATCTTCAACACATGGCTCAGTGGCAAAACATGCATACCGCGTAAGTCGTAATCCGAGTCTGCGGAAGGAAACCCATAAAGATGCGCCCCACTGATGGTTGCGAACAGCAGAGGGAATGGATGGGTTTGGGCGTAATGTGCGACTCGGGGATCGATGTTCATGAAACGTGTGAGTAAATCGCAGCGAGTGTGGGAATTTCAAGGTAGGGCCAGCGATGCCGCGCTTAGTTTAGCGTGGTGAATTTTGTGAAGAATCAGTTATAGAACGACGTTGACGAAATTCTCACGTTCTTAACAATTGCCATTGGGGCCGATTGTCTAAGGGGCCATTCTTCGCTATTCTGACTCGCTGGGGTCGTTTAATGGAAAAGAAGGCAACGTTATGTGTTGTTTGCGGAAGGTGGCTGGCCTTTGGTTGCCGCTTTCCCGGGATTTCCTGCATTGCTTTCGGTATCATTATGGATCCATCCAACCTCCTTCACTCTTCCACTATAGCGATTCACTCATGTTTCGGTCTTTGCAATTTGGGCCTCAAGCGTTTCAGCGTGGCTTTTTGATATTCGCCGTCGCTCTAACCTCTATCTGTTGGGGTTCGTTGGGGCCAACTGCCGCCAAAGAGCCCGTTCGGTTCATTTTTGATACGGACATTGGCAACGATGTCGATGATGTGCTTGCCTTGGGAATGATCCATTCTCTGCAGAGTCGCGGTGAATTAGAGCTAGTTGCCGTCACGCTGACGAAAGATGCCACGGAAGCTCCCGCCTTTGTTGATGCGGTGAACACATTTTATGGAAGAGGCGATATTCCCGTTGGAATAACGAGCAGTGGTGTGACGCCGGAGACCGGTAAGTTCTTGGGGCTCGTTAATGCGAGGAATGGGAAAGGTGAGCATCTCTATCCACACGATTTGACAAAGGAAAAAACAGAGTCTGCCGTTGTAGTGTTACGACGAGCATTAGCAGCGTCGCCGGATCAATCTGTCGTGATTGCACAGGTAGGCTTCTCCACCAATCTTTCCGATTTATTGAAGTCATCCGCCGATTCGATTTCATCACTGAGTGGCAAAGAGTTAGTAGCCCAAAAAGTCAAACTGCTCTCGATCATGGCAGGTGCGTTTATGCCGATCGATGGCAATGCAGGCTACGGTGAATACAATGTCGTTCAAGACATTAGATCGGCACAGTATCTTGCACGTAACTGGCCCGGTAGCATTGTCTACAGCGGTTTCGAAATTGGAATTGCAGTCCCCTACCCTGCTGAGAGCATTCTAAAGGATTACCAATACGTCGAGCATCATCCGCTGTCCGAGTCTTACATCTTGTACGAGCCACCTCCGCATAACCGGCCAACCTGGGATTTGACGAGCGTGCTCTATGCTGTGTATCCAGACCGAGGTTATTTTGGAGTTTCTCCAAGCGGAAAGGTTGATTTTACGGACGACGGTAAGACGATGTACGAAGCCGCCGCAGCGGGAAAACATCATTACCTAACGCTCACGGATGCGCAAAAGATGCGAGTGATTGAAGCGTTAGTTCAATTGAGTAGCCAGCCACCGCAGAAGTAGCATCGGCTGTAGGTATTGAAAGTTGCAACCCAACGATGAAGAAACGACGCCCGAAAATTGTTGTAGTTGGCTCGATCAATATGGACTTGGTTCTGCGATGTGAGCATCTGCCGTTACCCGGTGAAACAATTGCGGCGAATCAATGTGTCGAGGTGAGTGGTGGAAAAGGGGCGAATCAAGCGGTTGCCGCGGCGAAGATGGGGGCCGATGTAGAAATAATTGGCCGTGTCGGAAATGATGTTTTCGGGCCACAATTATTACGGTGCTTAACCGAAGCAGGTGTTGGGACCCAATATGTAAAGGCTTGTGAGGATTGTGGCAGTGGGTTAGCGTTAGTCATGGTCGAACGCTCAGGCCAAAACTCCATCGTGATTGTACCAGCGGCCAATGGGCAATTGAGCCGACTCGACATTCGCGAAGTTGCGTCCGTTATTGGGGCCGCAGATATGCTGCTGGTTCAATTGGAATGTCCCTTGGAAGCTGTGGATGAAGCGATCGCGATTGCTCAAGCGGCCGGCGTCAAAGTTTTGTTGAATCCAGCGCCTGCCTCTAAGTCGCTTCCCAACCGATTTTATGAAGTCGACATTATTTGTCCCAATCAAACGGAAGCAGAGTTGCTGACGGGAGTTCTCGTGGATAGTTATGCTACAGCCACAACGGCGGCGAAGATGTTACTAGACAGAGGTGCTGCTAAGGTTGTCATTACGTTGGGCAAAGATGGAGCTTGTGTCGCCGAACGCAACGATAATCGTGACGAGTTTACAAGTGTCGCATCAAGGCAAGTGACAGCCGTTGACACAACAGCTGCAGGAGACGCGTTCATCGGTGCTTTGGCAACGTACTTGAGCGAGTACCAAGAATTGGGCCTGGCTTGTCGCAAAGCGTGTATTGCGGGAGCTTTAGCGACGACGAAATTAGGGGCTCAAACATCACTTCCTTGGCGTGCGGAAGTGGAAGCTTTCAGATAACACAACGATTCGGCGTGGGCCGTGTAAGAGACGTAAAGGGATGTTGACCATGAAGACAAGACGCTTTGCATTAGGCATGGGGTTGGGTCTGTTGTTTTCCGTTTTGGGGTGTGATTCGCAAAAGTCATTGCCATCAGAAAGTAACGGAGCGAAAGAGCCAACGAAACGTCCCAAGATCGCGCTCATCGTGAAGTCCTTGGCAAATGAATTTTTCTCGACGATGACCGCCGGGGCTGAAAAGCATCAAGTAGAACATCAAGATCAGTATGAGTTACTGGTCAACGGAATCAAAGATGAACGCGACTTGAGTCGACAGGTAGCGCTTGTCGACGAGATGGTGGCTGCTGGTGTTCAAGCGATCGTTATAGCACCAGCAGATTCTAAAGCACTAATACCAGCGCTGCGGCGTGCGCGGGAGGCTGGGGTTGTCGTGATAAACATCGATAATCGTTTAGACGGACAAGTTCTTGCCGATGAAAAGTTGTCTGTCCCTTTCGTCGGTCCTGACAATCGTGCTGGCACCAAGAAGGTTGGGGAGTATCTCGCAAGCCGTCTAAAAAGTGGTGATCAGGTAGCCATCTTGGAAGGTATTCGAACGTCCTTTAATGCGCAACAACGAAAGCTTGGATTTGAGGATGCGGTTTCAGCGGCGGGGCTCAAGGTCGTTTCGGCACAAAGCGCGGAATGGGAAACTGGCCTTGCCAATACGATCACTGCTTCCATTTTGCAATCGAACCCGGATGTCAAGGCGATTATGGCGTGCAACGACAGTATGGCTTTGGGAGCGATTGCCGCAATTCGGTCGGCTGGATTGACCGATAAGGTGATGGTTGTTGGGTTTGATAATATTCAAGCAGTGCAAGTCGCAATGAAGGAAGGGGCGGTCTTGGCAACTGCTGATCAACATGGGGATCAGTTGGCTGTGTATGGAATTGAATATGCACTAAAGCTGTTAGCTGAACCGCAGGCCAACGTGGAGGATCGCGAGACTCCCGTAGATCTCATTACTGTCGAAAGCCTCAAGTGATTCGGCATTGCTCTAAGAAATGCGTGACGCCATGGTACAGCCTTTAGCTGCTTCAAAAACGCAGAATCCGAACCCGTGGAAGAGCTATGGCGCTGGAATTCTGAATTCTTGTACGTTGATTTTTGTCTTGATCGTGTTGGTCTTGATCTTCAGTCAATTGAGCGATCGATTTTTGAGTCTTCGGACTGCGATATCGATTGCTAACCAGATCCCGGCACTCACGATAGTGGCTGTCGGAATGACGTTTGTATTGATCGCAGGTGGAATCGATTTATCGGTTGGCTCAGTATTAGCGTTGTGTTCTGTAGTGCTTGGAGTTCTGGCAATTGATAAAGAATGGCCCTTATCAGTGGCACTTATGGCTGCGGTATGCGTGGGAGCCATGTGTGGACTTACTAATGGGATTATCTGTGTCCAACTAAGGATTCCATCATTCATCGTGACCTTGGGAATGTTGGAAATTGCTCGTGGAGCGACGTACTATTTTGCTGATTCAAAAACCAAGTATCTTGGGTCGTCGTTGGAGTGGTATGGTGCGAGTGGGACGTGGGGGATTTCGCCTGCCTTTGCTTTCGCCTTGGGTATTGTCCTGATAGGGCAGGTGGTTTTAACGCGAACAATTCTGGGGAGATATTGGGTCACCATTGGTACCAATGAAACGGTGGCCAGATATTCGGGAATTGATCCGCGGCCCTACCGTATTGCAGCATTTGTGATTTTAGGCATGTTATGTGGTGTTGGGGCCATCATGCATTGTAGTCTATTGTCGTCGGCGGATCCCAACGCAGCCATTGGCCTAGAGTTATCGGCGATTGCTGCTGCCGTGATCGGCGGAACAAGTTTGATGGGTGGACGCGGATCTGTGATTCAAACTTTTTTGGGTGTGTTGGTGATCGCTGTTCTGCAAACGGGTTTATCGAGTGTTTCCGCGTCCGACCCGATGAAACGCATGGTCACAGGGGGCGTGATTGTATTGGCGGTGGCCGCTGATGTGCTTCGACATCGAAGATTGCAATCAGTGCGTTGATGTATAGATCTCTTTCGATCATTGCAGCATCGCGTACAAGATGATGTTAATGCCAATCTTGGCTGCATCGTCACGTGTATAGCCTTTGCATTGAAGCGACTGTTGGCTTTCCAATGCACAGCTCAAGTCGAGTGGCGAGAAGACGACTGCGACGCGGTCTTCCCAAGTGATGAATTCCAACTCCGGTGCCGACTCTTGTTTTTGAGCTACAACGCCACCTGTCCCACGTTTCATAGGATCGATAAGGCTTACTTGTCGTATATCAAAGCCTGTAAACTCTTCCGTGAGAAGTGGATGAGTTGCCGGAAGTGGTTGCAGGGGATTGTTGGGAGCGATAAGGGCCATTTCCTTGCGAAAAGATTCTGCAAATGCAGTATTGGCGCAGATTGCATCTGCGAAGAGAAAACCACCTCGCTCCAGGTATGTTCTCAAAGCGGTTCTCTCTTCCTCTGTAAAGCTGAAGCTAGCTCGTCCGTGCATGAACACGACGGGGTATTTCTCTAGTTCTTCAAGTTTGGCATTGATGAGCACTGGCTTCGTCGCAACGTCTGCTGGTTGTTCTTTGCGAAACCACTGTAGTAAGTTGGGGATCGCACGAGGCGCATCGTTGGAACCACCACCGTGTTGGATTTTGGGAATTGCGATGTGACCTCTCAGGATTTGTGTGGCTTCGGAATCTGGTCGCACTACTTGTACGGAATCAAGTTTTTCTTTGAGTTGTCGACCTGTGGCATAAGCGGCAACGTTGAGGCCTACTTTGGTGGCATTATCGAGTTCGCTTTGAACACTGGGAGCGATCTCACGTTGCATTTTGATGGGTGGGTTCAGTTCCCAGCGGCAAGATAGTGGAATCGGGCTATAAACGATGCTGGTTCGGCAACAGTGATCGAGGCCGAATAACCAGAATTCTTCAGGTAGCGATTGAGGATCAATCGTGGCTTCCGCAAACCAAATCGGGTGAGTCGGTGGAAGTTTCTGCAAGGGTTGCTCAAAGAGTTCTTCGATCAAAGCTCGAAATGAACGATCGAAGGCGACACCATTGCAACCATCTCCATTGCAGGCTTCAGCAAAAATGAAACCTCCGTTATCGACGTATTGCTTTAGCATCCGCTTCTGCTCTGCAGTGAAACGGATTTCTTCGGAACCTGAAATGAACAAGACGGGCGACTCAAGAAGGTCTTCGAGACGCGACTTTTCGATTTCAATGGTTTGCCAAGATAGATCGCGTTTCCAAGCTTGTTCGATATGGCCGGTCAGGTTGGGGATTGCGAAGCGATGTATATTCCAATCTTCGGCGGGACCATAATCGAGTCGGCTTATAACAACTTGTCGTTTCCCTTTCGATAGAAAGAGCAAGGCGAGAGCCGTATTGATATGGAGTGATGCTTCGAAGCCGCTGGTTGAGGTGAAGAAACCTTCGAGTCGATCTTGTTGTCCTAAAAGTTGAGCAGCACCTTCGCGATACCAATCGTGATCTCCGATAAACCGTTGTCCGGTAAGGCGTCCAACTCTTTCGAGGCCATAGAGATAATAGAGTTGCCATTGACCACCGGGATTAGCAAAGACCTTAAAATTTTTGGCGAGCCAATTGAGGGCGCCATCAATAGGATCGTTAGTGATGTTGGTTTTGCCACAGCAGTCGATGCGATTGTTCTTGATACTCGCATGTGGTTGCCCCAGTTGACCAACGGTGATGACAACGGAGGTGATACCAGCTGCAGTCATGCTTCCGGTAAACATGTTGTCGTTGTAGCTCCAGGCTCCATCTCTGCCTTGCGCTTGGAGCCAGTAGCGGAGTGACAATTCATAGGTTCTTGCGGGGACCGGGACACCTAGTTTTTGTGCATCGGAAAGAGCGAGTAACGCAAATTGGGTGTTCGATGGGTCGGAGGAAAGGTTGGTGAGTTCATAGCCCCACATTCCGTTAGGACGCTGAGCTTGGATAAGCCATTGGACGTTTTGTTTGATCCGCAACATGTCCTCGTTGGGATTGGCTGCGCAAAAAACCATGGTTTGAAGGGCGACGGAATAGGTTCGATTGGCCTGGATTCCGCGCAAATAGTTGAGGGCTTTCGCGATCGCGGGATGGGTTGGGGGTACCCCCGAATTGAGAAGCGCTAGTGTAATTAGCGCAGAAGCCCCACAATTTTCCGCCGCGTACTCATCCCATCCGCCAGAATTCTGGTTCTGGACTTTAAGCAGATAGTCGACACCGCGCCCGATCCCTTGATTTACTTGAGCCGCCGTGAGGTTGCGTCCCTCTTGGGCTAAGGTGATACGTGGAGCTAGGGGCTGAATGCACACTAAGATGGCTGAAATAAGTAGGCTGAGTGGTTTGCGCCTGTTGAGCATAGTTTATCCTTTTTACCTCATCGAAGTAATTCAGCGAGGTGCATTCTTTTCCAACCGTCCGTCGATAGAATAGTGGTGTATGGGGATTAGGCGAAATGGAACGAGCGATCCATCGACGGCTTTTCTTCAGATAGCATAGCGACTAACAGCCATAGAGCGGAATATAGAAGCAGGTTCCATGGAAGAAAAACAAGCACCGGCCAAGGCACGCAATGTCGGAGATCTATTGCGTGAGTTTCGCGAACATCGGGATGCGATGCGACAGGAATTGGCCAAAGTGATCATCGGCCAAGACGATGTGGTGGAGCAACTGTTTGCTGCGATTTTCACACGCGGCCATTGCTTACTGGAAGGAGTGCCAGGGCTTGCCAAGACTCTGATGGTAAGTTCGTTAGCGCGAATCCTGGACGTATCGTTCAAGCGAATTCAATTTACGCCTGACTTGATGCCGAGTGACATCACGGGAACGAATGTTCTCGATGAAGATGCCGCAGGGAAACGCGAATTTCGTTTTGTCGAAGGACCGATATTTACCAATATTCTGCTGGCGGACGAAATCAACCGTACGCCACCTAAGACGCAGGCTGCCTTGCTGCAGGCGATGCAAGAGCGAGAAGTAACGGTTGGGCGCACAACATACACCTTGCCGGAGCCCTTTTTTACTATTGCTACCCAAAACCCGATTGAGCAAGAAGGTACATATCCGTTACCGGAAGCTCAGTTGGATCGCTTTATGTTCAATATCAAAGTGGGGTATCCGACTGCGGACGAAGAAGAAAAGATTTTGTTGGCGACCACGCGTCATGAGAAGCCGGAAGTGAGCAAAGTACTTTCGGGGCGATTGATCTTGAATATTCAGAAGTTGGTGCAGAGTGTGGCAGTCAGCCCTTTTGTCGTGAAGTACGTTGCGCATTTGGTTCGCGCGACGCGACCGAGCGATGATCGTGCTCCACCCTATGTCCGCGAGATGGTGGATTGGGGAGCGGGGCCGCGTGCAGGGCAATTTTTGATCATGGGTGGCAAAGCCATCGCCGCAATGGATGGGCGATTCAGTGTGTCGATCGACGATGTTCGCCGTATCGCTATTCCCGTATTGCGGCATCGCGTGAGCACAAACTTCCAGGCACAAGCGGAAGGGATCACCACAGATAAGATGATCCAGCGGTTGCTTAAGGATATTCCAGAACCGGAGATTCCAAAGTTTGCTAATGCCCCGATGCCACCGCCGGTTCAGGAATAAGTGACTCTACGTTTCTTCTTCTCATTGCGTCCTAAACAAACGACGTCTTTTCAAAGAACGACCGGCACATATGACGGCTGTTGAGCAATATCTAAAGCCCGAATTGGCAGCGCAAATCAAACGCCTTGATTTGCGGGCTCAGATGGTCGTGCGCGGTTTTCTGCAAGGCTTACATGCCAGTCCGTTTCAAGGGTTCTCGGTCGAGTTCAGTGAACATCGCAGGTATGTACCCGGCGACGATCCGAAGGATATCGACTGGTTAGCGTATGCTAAAACTGAAAAGTACTATGTCAAAAAGTTCGAATCAGAAACGAACTTGACCGGTTATTTGATGGTCGATTTGAGCCAGTCGATGGCTTACACGTACCGACAGCAGCTTACCAAACTTGATTATTCGATTTGTTTGGTCGCTGCCTTGTCTTATTTGATGATCATGCAGCAAGATCCTGTGGGGGTGGTGACATTTGACACCAAGATTCGCGCGAGTTTGCCACCGAAAAGCCGCAAAGGACAGTTGCCAAACATACTCAGCTTGCTGACCAAGATTAAAGCGACCGGACAAACAGATATTGCAGCGGCGATCAAGCAACTTGCCGCCATGATCAGTCATCGAAGTTTGGTCATGGTTTTCAGCGATCTGTTAGGAGACACAAAAGAAGCATTAGCCGCACTTCGATTGTTACGCTTCTCTGGTCATGATGTGATTGTGTTTCATATTCTCGATGAAGCCGAAGTGAGTTTTCCATTTTCGGGCAACGTTCTGCTGGCTGATCCAGAGAGTGGGCAATCGATGCCCGTTGATGCAGATGTGGTAGGGCAGCAATATCGAGATGAAGTGGCTGCGTATCGTGATGAGCTGAAGAACGCATGTGCTGAAGCCAGGATCGATTATGTACCATTAGATACGGGCATGGCCTACGATAAGGCGTTGATGGAGTATCTCTTGAAACGCAGGGATAGGGGCTAAGGCGATGACGTTTTTGCATCTATCGCTATTAGCGGGAGGTTTGCTGGCGATCGTTCCGATTGTCTTGCACTTGTGGTCTCAACGACCACCCAAGCCCATCACCTTTCCTGCGTTGCGGTTCGTCAAACAGACGGTTCAGACGCATCGTCGTTCTTGGCAGGTTCGACAGTGGCTGCTGTTAGCATTGCGTGGATTAGTCTTGTTGCTCATGGCTTTCGCGCTGGCTCGCCCGAACGTCCATAGTGACATGCTTGCAACATGGTTAGCGGTGGGTGGTGTTGGGCTTTTGGCGGTGTTGGCGACCATTGCTTTCTTGATTTCTCTTGCGGGCCGCAAGCCGACATCCGTAATCGCTGCGACCGGGGCCGCTTCTGCTGTCCTATGGTTGGCGGCATTTGGATGGAGTGTCGTGACTGTCACTCGTGGAGCTGCGCCGCCTGCTCTGGAACAAGATTCTCCCGTGGCCGCTGTCGTGATCATCGATACCAGTCCAACGATGGATTACAAGTTCTCCAATAAAACACGTTTGGATGTAGCGAAAGAATTGGTGAGTGAGCTCATTCAAAAGTTGCCTAGTGAAAGCAAAGTGGCCATTCTTACTCAGCCGGCTGGGCAATTCGCGCTCGATCGTAGTTCGGCCCTTCGACAGCTTGAGCGAGTAGAGATTCAGTATCAAGCGTCCGATTTGCCGCAAATGATTCAGCGGGGCGTGCAACTTGTTCGCGGAGATGCGTTGGAGCGACGCGAAGTTTACGTTGTTACGGACATGAGTCGCAGCAATTGGGCGCGAGCGGAAGAGTTCGGCATTAAGGGGTTGTTTGAAGCAAAGCCAGCGGTACTTCTCCAGATTCTCGATGTGGGTGTCGAGAGTCCGCAGAATTGGAGTCTGGGCAATCTGGAGTTGAGCCAAGCGCAGCTCGCACCGGGTGGGTCGGTGAATGTCGAGACTACGGTAAGCAGAACGGATTCAACAGCGGGAGATAAAGTGGCCGTTGAATTGTTGCAAGAGAAAGAGGATGCAAACTTGCCCATGATTCGCGATGGCAAACTAGTGGTGCCTGAAACGACTGTTGTGCAAAGACAGTTTGTGGATCTGAGTTCTGCCTCTTCAGCTACCGTGAAATTTGAAATACGCGAGTTGACTCAAGGGACTCAATATTATCGCATCCGACTGGAGAGAGGCGATCCCTTAGTGGTGGATGATGTGCGGTACTTGACACTGAGTGTGGGGGAAGTTGGCAAGTTGTTAGTCATTGGCGAAGCGACCGAAGAGCGAAGCTTGATGGCCACCATATTATCTGCCAGCGGAAGTGAAGTGGTCGATGAATGTGAGTTAACAGAGTTAAAGAACTTTCCTATAGAAAAGTATGAAGTTGCCGTTCTTCTTGATCCTGCTGGCTTAACGGATCCCGATGTTGGAAAGCTTGATCGCTATGTTCAAGATGGTGGCGGATTGATGATTGTGATGGGGCCACGCATTGGAAATCCTGAAACGGTTAAGCAGGCTCCTGTAAGCAAATTGTTGCCGGGGATACCGGAGCGTATTTCGAGGCGCGCAAGCGATGATCGATCGGTTTACTTTGTTCCCGACAGACCCAGCCATGCAATTTTTCAGTTCTTCGGTGGCCGCGTCGCCGATGCGCCTTTCGCAAGTTTGCCTGTATTTCGGCATTGGGATGTGTCACTAAAAGAAAGTGCGACGGGTGCCGTACCTCAAACATTAGTACGGTACAGTTTGAGTGGGTTGCCGGCAGTGGTTGAGCAGAATCGGGGCCGAGGTCGCATCATAACCTGGACCACCATCGTGCCTGAGTCGGTAAGTGTGACGGATCGCAATCCGTGGAACGAGTTGACCAGTTCAACCGAATGGTGGCCAACTTACGGTTTGATGTTGGGGAGTATTCGGTACCTGGCGGGTTCCGTTGATGAAAAGAGCAATTATGCGGTGGGCCAATCTGCGGTACTCAGCAATCCAAGCGAGAGATTTCCCGAACAGTATCGATTATTTACGCCACGTGGTGACACATCAAAATTGGATGTGCGTTCCGGAAACGTGTTGATACCTAATTTGCAACTCCCTGGAGTTTATCGTTTACGTGGCGTTACAGATCGTCCCGTTGTGCGCGGGGTGTCAGTGAATTCGTCGGCGAATGTCTCCGATTTACAACGCATGGAAAAGAGCGACCTAGAGGTTATCCTGGGCGCCGAGAATTGTCGGATCGCTCGCGATTTGAGCGATGTGGAAAAGAGTGTCGGTGAAGCTCGGTATGGACGTGAGCTCTTTCCGTTTGTGATGCTGTTGGTATGTGCCTTGTTGTTTGGCGAGCAATGGATGGCCAACCGGTTCTATCAATGGAACCCAGGTGGAGGAAAGACGACTAAACGTTCCGGAGGGCGTGTTGCAGCATGACCTCATGGAGTTTTGAGCCTCTGCTTGGCAGTTGGTGGTTGGTCATTGCGGTTGCAGTGTTGTTGTTGGCTGGTCTGTGGATCAAGCCGCAATTCTCGTCCACTAGTCCGTTGCGACAGCGCATCCTCATAGGCCTTCGCTTACTGCTGATTTTGTTGGTTATCTTCGCTATGCTTCGGCCAGGCATGGTATGGAGTCAATTCAAATCGCAACGAGCAACGCTAGCGGTGATGTTGGATTTTTCTGCGAGCCAACAATTGCCTAGCGATACGAGCGGCTTAACGCGTTGGCAAAAACAACGCGAGATTTGGGACGAAGTAGCCGCACTAGCAAAAGAGTCGAAAGAGGATTTGGATTTGGTGGCTTATGGTTATGATGGGCAACTTAGGCCGCTGGCGTTGAACAGCGAGGGTAACATGGAGTTACCCGCACAGCCCACAGGTAAAGTCACAGATATCGGCAAGGTACTGTTCGATTTGACGACGATAAAAACCGAGAGTCCACTTGCTGGGTTGGTATTTGTCGGCGACGGAACGATCACGGCAGATAACTCAAATTACGATCCGTTGCAAATTGCCAGGCAGATGGGGCAGATGGATCAGCCCATTATTGCTGTCGGTACCGGTCCGCGCGGCGGAAGTGCGGATAGTCGCGATATCGCCATTGAAGGCGTGGTAGAAGAGATGGAGGTGTTCTCACGCAATCGTTTAGATATTAAGGGAACGCTACGTTTGCGGGGGCTTGTTGGTTCACAGATTCCGATGCGGGTTTCTTTGATTGCGAGTGATGGCACACAAACCATTCTCGATACCAAGCAAATCTCCCCCCGCGAGCCAGATGAAGCTTTGCCGTTTTCGATTCCAATCACTGCGCCCGACCCCGGTGAATATAGGGTGGTCATTGAAGCGGAGGCTCAGACAAACGAAGCGATCACGACCAACAATATGGCGACAAGTTTTGTGACGGTGAAAAGCGGTGGTGTGCGGGCGTTGTACATCGA
>Ga0209174_10000245_pt1 | contig 41798 bp, 61 predicted proteins | sample JI91814BDNA_FD_187505 | JGI IMG/M metagenome (GOLD analysis project Ga0209174, IMG submission 187505) | Wastewater effluent complex algal communities from Wisconsin, to seasonally profile nutrient transformation and Carbon sequestration -... | ecosystem: Engineered > WWTP > Effluent > Algae...
GTTTCAGCTCGAACTCACAGCGTTCGGCACAGGCGCACACGCAGGCTTCGAGCTGAAACTGAACAACCCCAACGCCACCCACGACGACATGCTGGACGCCGCCATGGCAGCGTTCGACGAAATCGCCGACGGCGGCACAATGCGCTGGGTGCGTTTGCAGCGCTACCAGATCGCACCCAAGATGGCCGACGCCGTCACCAACTGGATGGAAGGCATCTACCCGCACATCGAGGGCGACGTCCTCGGTGTCGAACACAACTTCACCTACCCACTCGAAACCATTGAGATCGACGGCAAGACCCTGCACATTGCAGGGACAGGCACCATCGACCTTGTCACCTCCACGCAGATGTGGGACTGGAAGACCGCTTCCCGCAAGTACTCCCCGAAGGAGAAGCAGAAGCAGGACGTCCAGTCCACCATGTACGCAGGCGCAGCTGTCGCTGCTGGGTGGGCGTCCTGGCCGTGCACGTTCCAGTTCGGTGTGGTCATGCGTGACGGTGGGCATCAGATCGTTCCCGTGGAACGAGATGAGTCGCACCTGAACTGGTTGAAGCGAACGATCAGACCGTTCGTGCGGAACTACTTCAACATCGGGACGGATGAAGAGTGGGCGATGAACGACACAGGGTTTCTGTGTTCGGAGAACTGGTGTCCGTTCTGGTCGGTGTGTCGGGGGTGCCACTCGCAATGAGCTACGAACGCACCATCAACGATCTGATAAACCCCTGGCACGAAGAACGCTACGACCACAACACGTACGCGATCGCCGAGGATTTTAAAATACTGGCAAAGCAAATCGCGAAACTCGAAGAACGGTTGGCGAAGCTGGAATGCAGGCCAGACCCGATGAGACCCATCCGATGACGGCCACCATCGCCCAGGCTGACACAGGCGGGAAACCGCTGCAAGAATCTTCCTGCGGGAGGGAGGCCCTGGACGGCCACTCCAAGGGCCACCTCCCGCCCCCTACCACAAGGAGTTGCAACTCTTGACCCTTTCCACCAGTGAATCCATCGTCGCCCAGGTTGCGGCAAAGATCGCCGCAGACCTCGTCGACAAGAACGGCCAGTCCCTCGGTGCTGTCCTCGACGACTGGGACGCCGCGTTCCAGACCGTGAAGAAGTCGCTGTACGAAGCCCACGGTTTCGGTGACGGTTTCGCCCAGCAGGTCGCCGTGCCGCAGCAGAACAGCTACAGCAACAGCGCCCCCTCGTACAACATCGACCAGGCCGAACAGGCAATCAACAACACCTTCCAGGGCACCACCCCCGCCCAGCATTCCATCCGAGTCAAGGGCGACCAGCACGGCCCCCTCCCTGACTGGCTGTTCGCCGAAGCAGCCGCCGCAGGCGTCGACGAAGTGTGGGACAACCGTGGCGATCTCGGCCCGAACGGCAACCGACCGCACTTCAAGTCCACCAGCAAGGACCCGAACGCCCCAGCGTTCTGGCCGCCGAAGCCCGCAGGCGCACGCCGATGACGGCTGCCATCGTCATCCTACTGCTCGGAGTAGTAGGTCTGTTCGCATTCGGCGAATGGCCGAGGCCGCGGTACTAGATGGACCCAGCACTCATCCTCGAACGAGTGCAAGCAGTGAAGAACGGGGAGCCACTCCACACGGGGGTGGCTCCCCTTCCGTCTCCCGACCTGGACACACTGCCTGACACCCCACCCGCCCCCCGCTACTACAAACCACTCACCGAAGCCGCCGACGCCTTCGTCCGCTGGACCCAACACCCCGAACGCCAAGTGTTCACAGGGTTCAAACCCATCGACGACAGAATGCGCGGAGTCGCCCCAGGCGAACTCGCCATGATCGTCGGCTACTCACACTCAGGCAAAACGTTGGCGCTCATGGAACTGCTACGGAACAACCGTGACCGTCTCGTCAACTACTTCTGCCCCGACGAACCACGGGTACTCACCCTCGTCAAACTCACCTGCCTCGTACACGACCTGAACGCACTCGATCTCGAAAGGCTCATCCGTGAAGACGACTACGGGGCCATCGAACTGCTCCGCTCCACAGCAGCAGAACACTTCTCCAACCTCGCCGTGTTCGACGACCCGATCAGCATCGTCGACATGGAACGAGCCTCCGAAGAAATCGCCGACATCCGAGGCAACAAAGAAGATGTCGTTGTCCTCGACTACCTCGAACTCATGCAAGGTGGAGGCGAAGATGTTGCATCGAAAGCGAACACGGTCAAAGCGTGGGGAAGGCGTCGAGATGTTCCCCTCATCGTTCTCCACCAAACGTCTCGCACGTCAGGTGCGGACGGTCGTCCGATCACCATTTCGTCTGGCGCGTTCGGTGGGGAGCAGCAGGCGACCCACATTATCGGGGTGCGTCGGAAGCTTGCTGACATCAACAGCCGCCTTCGTGACGTCGACGAAAAGTTGGCGTCGGGCGGCAAACAGACACAGGCTGAGAGATTGATGGAGGAACGGGCGATGCTGCTGCGTGACGCAGAAGTGCATCGCCACACGGTCACCTTGAACCTTGTGAAGAACAAGCGTGTGGGTGGCGAACTGTTGGAAGAAGGTGTCGACTTTGAGATCGGTCAAGGGACTGGTCGGTTGACACCGCTACGCAACGGCGATTTGCCGTTGCAGTACCGAATGCGACACATGGAGGACTTCTGATGAAGCAAGAATTTGATCGTGAACTACTCGCCGAACTGGCCTACATGCCAGAAGGCTCAACCTACGAAGGGCACACCATCGTTCGGAACCAGATCGTCGGCCGCAGCCGATGGTCGACGCAGCACGAACTGATCTTCCTTGACCCCGACCTGCGGCACTGGCGCATCCCGTTCACCGACGGTGCGACAGAGATGCAGTACCAGGACCCGTTCGAGTACGACGAATGTGTTGCAGAGTTGGTGGAGCCGTACTCGAAGTCGACGGTTGAGTTCCGTGCGCTGGCCCCCAGCGAGGTGGCGGCATGAGTGAGGGCCGAGACGCACTCCTCTGGCTAGACATCGAAACCACAGGACTCGACTACCAGAACGACGACATCATGGAGATCGCCTGGGCGATCACCACCATGAGGGGCGACCTGCTACCCTACAGCGGGTACTACCTGTGCCAGCCAGACTGCAACAAACTGAGTGATTTCACATTGAAGATGCACACCGACAATGGGCTGGTCCACGACCTGCACGTCGACCACTTCCCCAGGTGGGGCGTCAAAGGCGCTGGCCGCCACATCGAGGCCCGCATCGCCGCAGCCAAGGGACACAACCAGTTCCAGAACATCCACCTCGCAGGCGCGTCCGTCCACTTCGACCGCACCTTCCTCGCCACCAAAGGCGTCAACCTTGACGGCCTCACCCACCGTCACGTCGATCTGTCGTCGCTCAAGTTGGCGTTGGCGGCAACAGGTCGGGCGGCGCAGAAGCGGACCCCACGCCATCGGGCGTGGTGGGACGTGATGGACGAGATCGACGAGTACCGCACACTGCTTTCCATGATCGGAGGAAGATGAGTTACGAAACGGCCGCAATCGAAGAGCTGAGAGAAATCCTCAGCCTACACCCCGAAGAAGATGACGACGTCGTCATCGAACAAGCCATCGCAGCCATCGAACAGCTGCGCTACAACGCGCTGAAAGGCAAACCAGCATGCCTGAACCCAAGATGATTCTGATCGTCTGCCCCACATGCGGGTTCTCCTACAAACAGTTCCCCCACATTGATTCGTGGTGCAACAAAACAGGCGCTTGTCGGCGCTCGAACAAACCAATGGAGGCAAAGAAATGAGCAACCTAACCTGGAAGTTCAACGAGGGCGACGGCCACTGGTGGGACACCGTCAACAACCTCAGAGACGACAACCCTGAACTCGTCGAATGGGGATTCGACCCTGCCGAAGACATCCTCAACATCTGCGCCTGCGGCTCCCCCGACGTCATCGTCGACTGCATGCGCGACTACCTCACCCACCTGCGGCACCACCCGCACACCCAGTACGTCAAGTCCGCAGAACCTGCCACACTCCTGGTCGCCTACATGGCAGACCAGCTTGGATTCACCGACCACGGCGGGTCGATCTACGGGGCATGGTTGGACGACGCGGGCCGACGGTGGCTCGAACTCGCAGGAGAACGATGACCTGGGAAGACGACTTCTTCACACTGTTCCGAGGTCGTGGCGACTGCTACGGCTCATGGGAGGGCGGCTGCATCAAGCAGCCGCTCACCCGCGAACGCTACAAATACCACCTCACCAACGGACCCCACATCGGTGTCTACCCCTGCGTCACCATCAACGGCATCGCCCAATGCGTCTGGTCCTGCTCCGACATCGACTACCCCGACCCAGCCGACGCACAGTCGCTCTGTGCCGCACTCCAAGCCTTCGGCTTGACCCCGTGGTTGGAACAGACAAGGAAAGGTTGGCATGTGTGGGTGTTCGCCACAGGACTCACACCAGCCTCCGACATGCGAGACATGTTCCTCGTCGCCCACCAAATCATCGAAGTCCCACCCAAAGAAGTCAACCCCAAACAAACCACCCTCACCGTCGGCCAAGTAGGCAACTACGTCCGACTCCCATACCCAGCAGGATTCGACGCCACCGATCGACGTGTCATTGCTGACACAGGCGGGCCACTCGACGTATTCTTGACACCAGAAGACTTCGTCACCCAAGCGATCGCCACCCGTGCGACACCAGCGGAGATTGCGGAAGTCGCCAGCTACTACACCCCACCACCCGCACCAGTCCTCGACAACATGCGGGAAGCGTCAGGCGATGTGATGGTAGCAGCCTCGATGCTCACCCCGCTGGGGAAAACGATCTACCGAAACGGCCCAGCCGAATGGCGTGATCGCTCCACAGCGGTCACGCATCTCGCACACGAATGCTTCAAAGCAGGGCTGTCTCCCCAGGACGCTCTGCTCGTCTTACAGGAGGCCGACAGCCGATGGGGCAAGTTCATGCAACGCGGAGCAGCAGGGGAGGCGGAAATTCTCAAGCTCGTACAACGGGCGTACGGAAGCATTCCGTCTACCTGACAGGACGCCCGCAACCGAAGGAACGTCCACGGTTCAACCGTGCGACGGGCCGCACCTACACACCCGCCAAAACCGAAGCAGCCGAGTCACGCATTGCGGAACAGTGGACCCACTCAAAGGGTCCGCTGTTCCCGAAAGACGTCCAGCTGAAAGTTTGGCTCCACTTCTCCGAAGACGGCGTAGCCGTTGACGTGTCCCCCGCCGAAACGATCGGAAAGATCACGTTGCGCGGTGACATCGACAACTACGTAAAGACCGTGTTGGATGGTTTGAACGGGACTGCTTGGGAGGATGACATTCAGGTTGTTGAGGTGACGGCGGTGAAGTCATGAGCAACCATGCACGCCGCCGCCAAATCGCCGCCTACTGGCTGTACGACGACACGTTCGCCCACCCATTCGCCCGACTCATCCGACTCCTGAAAGCGCAAGGCAAACTGTGAGCTTCACCAACACCCTACTCGAACAAGCCAACGCCGAATACCCCCACATCCGCTGGGACGCCTTCCCCCTCCCCGACGACGCCTACGGACTCCACGCCATCCTGCCCGAAGTCCGTGGCTTCACACAGTTCAACGGCATCGAAATCGCGGCCGCACGCAACCTGAGCGCACTGATCGACGTTCGCATTCAAGCCCTTGTCCAGCACATGCTTGACGAGGCTGACTTGCACAGCGAGTTGTCGGAAACAGTGCTGGCCGAACGGATGGCCGCATCGGTGGCGCTCGCATGACCGAGTTCCACCAGCGGCCCTTCGCACAACGATGGGGCCAAATGGGCGACAAAGCCGAAACCAACTTCCTCGAACGCTACCCCAACGCCCACCGCCTCGGCCTCGACCGCACCACACTCAACACCCGCCGCATGGGCGCACGCCTCCGCTACACCCCCGACTTCCTCCTCGAAGACGGGGCGTACGAAATCATGGGATTCGCATCCCGAGGCAACAACGTCCTCAAACTCAAGTGCGAGAAACTCGACGCACTACGCGACTGGTCCATCGTCATCCCCACCTACCTGTGGGTGCGAGACAGCAGCACCAACAACGTGTGGTGCGCAGACGTCGACCTATGGTCGACGGCCTGCTACCAGCACGCCGACCGCAAGTTCTTCGACGACAACAACAGGGCCTATTGGGAGCTGCCCAGGGTGGCGTTCCCTGATCTTCACATCATCAGGGCAGCAGCATGAGCAAGCAGCTGACCGTTCAGCCAGAGACGATGCGGAGCATCAGACTGCAAGGCGTCAACGACGATGAGTCGAGACGCTTCCTGGCCGTCGTGTACGCCTGTTCCTGCCACCAGAAAGACGGTTGGTGGCTCTGCCAGTACCACCAGGGCTTCGACGACGGAGTGGAGGAAGCCCGTGATACCTGATCGTCGGGTCCCGCCCATCACCGAAACCGAATGGCTCATGATGGCCCCAGGCGAAACCCCCGACCTGTCAACCGACCACATGAACGCCGTGCTCGAAGCCATCGAACAGCTACCCGATGACGAACGAGAAATCCTCGAAGCCTACTTCTACGAACGGGCCTCCTACAGCGAACTTGCCAAACGAACCGAACGCAACAAAGCGTACGCCTGGCGCAAAGTCCATCGCATCCTCAACAAACTCGAACCCCAACTCCGCAACAACCCCGTACTCATCGAAAGGTACAAGCTGTGAAGCGAACTTTCCCATCCGAGCCACTCAGCGAGCTGCGATATAAGTTGCTCGGCGAATCGGTTCACCACGCCAATATCACCTACACCCTCCACGAACCGCCCGCCTGCATCAGCACGACACGATGGGGCATCATCGACCGCATGGTCTTCGAGGCCGAAGAGGGCCGCTTCTATGAGGCGATCTACGAGTTCGGAGCGACCGAGATGCAGGACCACGACGACCTGACAGACAACGACTGCCACGACTGTTGGGAAGTGACCCCGCAGCAGGTGACTGTCACGAAGTACGTAAAGGCCAACCCGTGACAGCGACAACGACTGACCGACTCACCTGGGAGTCAGCCCTGAGAGGGTACGTCGGCATGTACGAAACCCTCGCCGCCAACGCCTTCGGTGACCTCGACGACCTGAGCGAAGAACTCGGCTACCTCGTTGATGCCGCACGCGTCGCCTACGTCAGCAGCACAGCGTACCCCCGAATCGGATTCATGTTGATCGGCACCAACGCGATCGGCGAACTCAAAGCCACCCAACAGTGGGACCATGATCGGTTTGTGGAACTTATGATCTCCAAACAGCACGACTACGGGCACAAGAACATCACCGCCTTCGGCCTGTTCGGCGTCATCGTCCGACTATCCGACAAGGTCGCACGACTCGCCAACCTGGTCGGCAGCAGCACCCCCGCCCGCAACGAAGCGATCACCGACACCTGGACCGACATCGTCGGCTACTGCATCATCGCCGAAATGCTGTTCGACAACATGTTCACCCTGCCCCTCGGAGAAACGACATGACTGTCATGAAGGAACTTCACCACTACCAGTTCGCCCTCGCCGCACCCGAAACCGAGTTCTCGCTCCCGTTCGTCAAAGGCATGGCCAACCGCATGGCCGTCAGCTTCCACAAATACGGCTGCCTCGCCAACCCCGAAGCACGCACCATCGACTACCTCGCCTCCCTGCAACAGCGGCTCAACATGTACCAGGAAACAGGGAACACCGAGTACCTGATCGACGCCGCAAACTTCGCCATGATCGAATACATGTACCCCAAGCACGTCACCGCCCACTTCCAACCCACCGACAGCGACGGCTCACCAGGCCGCACCCGCACCGACGGCAGTGTCGACGCTGAACGCAACGCCAAGGTGGTGTCCACTGTTGTTGACCTCTGACAGCCTCACCAAACTCAAGCGCTCACTCGAACAGCTTGAGTACGACCTCAAAGAAATGCGTGCCCCGATGAACGTCCGCCACTCCGTCCGAGACGCCCAACTCGGAATAGAGTACGCGACGGCATGGTGGTGGCGTCAGCCACCACCGAAGACGTCAACCCTCAAGGATGAACGATGAAGTTCATCGAGGACGACTGGGCCGACATCCCATTCGACTCCGCAGAAATCGAAGAACTCGAAGCAGCATTCAAACGGGTCCTCAACAACGAAGACGACCCCAACGGCCCCATCAAACTCGACCTGTCGTTCCCCCGCCCACAAGCCGCCAGCTTCATCGAAACCGTACAACGAGCACCACACCACCCCATGTACGCCAACGAGCTGCTACGATTCTGCCAATACCTCGCAGGGGTGGTGGAGCAGAAGCTTGGAGGCAACCCGTGACCCCCGAAGACGAACAACTATGGGATGAAGCGCTCGAACTGGCAGAACAGTACGGGCTACCCGAAGACGACGAAACGGCCCCCTTTCGGGGGCCGTTTCTGCATTCTCAGATCAGCTCGCGCCGATGAACGCCAGAATGCTCTCCACCCGAGGCGACCGCGCGTTACCCAACACGTAACGAATGTGATGCGCCTCATAGCCAGGCCGACCAGGCTTCGCACCCTCATGCGACCAACCGAACGACTCGTAGTTGCGGAGAATCCACTCCCAACCCTTCGCGTACCGCTTGTCGGTCACACCATCAATGTCAGCCAAACCAGGCTCATTCCAACCCTGGAACCAACCCAAGTCCACCGCGATCGCAAGACCGTGATTCGACGTGCCAGGCACCGCCACAGGCATCTGCCCCTTGCGCAGATAGTACTTGACACCATTCCAAGTGCGAGTCGAATGAGTGACGTTGATCTTAGGGTCGTACGTCGGGGTGTACCGCTCGTTGAACACCTGGACCTGACGGAGGTACGAACGGTTCGCACCAGTGCCCGACAGATCGAACCCTGTTTCCTGCTTGCAGATGATCTGCATCCACTGGAACGACTCGGCCGCAGTCGGGAACAGGTCAAGGTTCCCCACACCAGGGAAATACACGGCACGCAGGTCGCAAGGACCAAGCTTGCCGTTGACAAGGGCGTCACCGTTCCAAGAACGGGGACGCGTGACAGGTAGGTAGATCGGTGCAAGAGCCATCACCAAAAGCGGTGATCGTTACGGCTGGAACCCCAAACGAGACGACGACAAAGCCAGCTCCTCCATCTCACGTTTCCGACGGGCCAACTCCGACGCCTTCATCGAAGGCGTGACCCTCGTCACGGGAACACCCAGGATGCCGAGCGCCGAGTTCGACTGACGGTCCACACCCACCGCCGACGACGGCATCAGGCGTTCAGCCTGGGCCAACGGCGGCAACATGTTCTTCAACACATGGTTGACCCGCGGGTCCACCACAACCTGACCCTCAGCGTTCCGCTCACCCAAACCCAACATCTCAGCCAACGAACCCAACGGACCCGACAACGGGCCAGCAGCAATGCTCTGAGGGTTCTCCGAGAACGGCACATCGTTGTACAACTGGCGGGAACCCAACACCTCCACAGGCACTCGCATCGCAGGGTTCACATACGACAACAAGCGAGGCAGATCGCCAACCTCGGCAAGCTGCTCACCCAAACGGGTGAAGCCAAGGTCGGGGCGCAGGTACAAGTCCTCACCGATCTTCACGCCACCCTGCTCATCCAACCACGACGGCATGATGTCGTTGTCGTCACCAGGCTCAGCGATATTCCGCATCAACGAGTTGTACCCCGCGTACGCCTTCGGATTCGCCCACTGATTCATGATCTGCATCGGCAAGTTCCGAGACATCCAAATCCAGAACGGCACCACCGCACGCATGTTCTGGTCAGCCACCGACAGGTCGCGGTAATCGAACAGGAACTGCTTCACCCGTGCAGCAGCCTCGTTGATGTCAGGGGCCTGACCGTTCTTCACCGCCGACACCGCAGTGTCGTACGCCAGCATGAACCGTGAAGCCGACTCGTACGAATCGCCCACCTTCTGCGAAGCACGCAACACCTTGTTATCCAACACCTTGCCCTTGCCGACACGCAGCAGATCAGCCACCTGATCTGACGTGTGCCCGCCACCAGCAGCGAACATCGTCCGAGCAGCAACCTCAGCCACCGCACGATCAGCCTCAGGCAGCGTCGCCAGCCAGGTGTCGACGCCCTTGCCGTCCCTGATCGACTGGCGCAGGCCCTTCCACAGGCCGAACCCCTGCGTTAGCGCACGGGGGTCGGCCCCCGAAGCAACCAACACAAAGCTGTTCGACATGATGTTTCGCACATGGAAACCAGGGGACAGCGTTGCGTACGACTTGAAGAACCTGGTGTAGGTGCCGAACAGGCGGTTCACTTCGCGGGCAAACCCAGGCTGCTCGATGCGTTGCATCGACACCAGCATGTCAGCGATCTGCCGTGGGGCCTGCAACCCTGGCAGCCCAGCCGCGTCCATTGTCTTCCACCCGTCGCGGGCCTTGGCGAACTCGACCTCCCACTTCACCGTGCCACGCTCAAGGTCGTTCAGGAACGACTGCGCCTGGGCCAGCTTCTGCCCCGAGATCAACCAATCGGCCTCCAAGTCGATAGCGTTCGCAACAACCTTCGAGATCGGGTCCTCAGGATTTGAAACGACCATTTCAAGTTCCTGACGTGCCGACTGTAACCAGTCGATCGAATCAGCGGACGCCTTCGCAGGTGCGTCCGTCAATGCCTTCTCCACGACACCCAGTCGCTCCTGCAAACGAGGAACCGTGGTTTGCATCAGCTCATTCATCTCGTCGACGACCGCACGGGCCGTGTCGTACTTGTGGCCGACAACAGCCAACGTCTTCTCGGTCTGCTCGATCACAGCCGAAGCCGCTTCCCGTTCACCGCGAGCGGCAACAATCGCCCCCTCACGGGCTGTGTCAACCTTCTCGTTGAACGAGTTCATCAGCTGATAAGCGCGCTCGCGCTTCTCGGCCAGAGGGATGGCCAGCTCCTGTGGGCGCACCGCCAGCTGCATCTCAGCGATCTGCGCTTCACGTTGTGCGGCCACCGACCGCATCGTGTCCGTGTGCTGGCGGACAGCAACAGTGTTCCCAGCCCAACCACGCCAGGCGTTCACCGTCACCGACTGTTCAAGCTCGTCGATTTCGTCCAGCAGCTTGCGGGATGGGGTACTCGCATGTGCGGCCGTCTGGCCGTCCATGCGGGACCGCACCAGGGTCGGCGAATCCGCCAGAAACGACGACACAACAGGTTCCGAGAACCTGCGCTCAGGCATGCCGCCAACAACAGGGTTCAGCGACATCTGGTGTCGCAGCGTGTCAACCCTGCGCTGCAGCTCAGCAATCTTCGCCTTACGCACCTCAGCGCCGACAGACTCGATGCGGTCTGCGGGCCGATTGGCCTGGACCTGAGCCAGGTCTTGCTCGGCTTGGCGGATACGCCAACGCTGCTGCGTCAACGCATCCTCGACAACCCTGATCTCGTCCCTGATCTGCTCGGGAGAACGCTGAGGCATCCGAGCCTGACCGCTGAGTTCTTTCAGCTCGTCGCGAAGCTGGGCCTGTCGGCCCATCGCCGTCGCACGCTCCCGCGAATCCTCCAACGCCACTTCAACGGATTGCTTCCTCGTCGGCACTGGCTGTGCCAGCCGCTTCTCGATCGCATCAAGTTCCTCGTACAGCTTCGCCTGGCGCTCGTTACGGGCCGTGTACCGCGGGTCGCCATGACGGGAGCGAACCGACTTCAAGTCCGTACGCAACACCCGCAGCCGCTCCGTTGAGGCGTCAACCAACGCCTTTGCCTCACGAACAGCACCCTCCGCAGCCGCCACCCTGTCGGTGGCGGTCTGCGACGGAACGATCATCGAGTTCATGTCATTGACCGCCCTGGAAAGCTGCATCTCCGCTTCTTCCAGTGCCACCCCCAGGCCCGAAAGGTCAGCGGGCGTCCCTGGCACGCCAGGCTCAACGACTTCCTTTCGCATCGGAACACCGAGCCGCAGCCACGACTCATCCCCATCGACAAGGATGCGAACCTTCGACAAGGCAGCAGCCTGCGTCTGTGGCAACGAAGCCTCGGCTGCGTTCCGCAGATCACGCAACTCTTCGGACATCGCCCGAATGTTCTGCTCCAACTCCTGCTTCTGCGGGAACAGATATGGGCGAATCTCACCGTTCCGCTTGTAGTTCGGAGACGCCAGCAGACCCTCAAGGTTCTTGCGGGCCTGACCCAACTCGTTACTGATCGACCCCATGCGGGACCGAACCTGCTTCGCCTGCTCCGCAGTCATCGGAGCCTGGAACAACGAATCAGCCTCCACCTTCGAGAACACCAACGGGACGCCCTGGGCGTCGACAACCTGGGTGCCGTTAGGGAGGAAGAACCCAGGTTGACCGTCGGCGGACTGCGCCCGCCACAGATCAAACCTCGCCAAATCCATGATGCCCTCATGCAACTCCTGGTCACCCAACGCGATGTCGTAGTCAACCGAGTTCTTCCGACGGCGCAAACGGTCCATGTCCTTGCGGGCGGCAGCAACGAAACTGGCGTCAGTGCCCGCAGGCACTTGCGGTGCACGCGGGCCACGCAGCGCCATCGCATCAATGTCATCAGCGGCACGCTTCAACGCGCCCGCATAGAACGACCCGACCGTCGACCCCTGCAACAGGGCGTCGACGTCAACATTCGGGTCCAACAGGCCGTGGAACAAACGCTGCTGTGCTTCGGTGCGACGGAACTCTTCGAGCAGTGTGCCAGACACCGCCTGACGCCAATCCGACGTGTCCTTCACGGTCTGCCCGACCGAACGGGCGCTGATGCGCTTCGACCGATTGAACCCACCGATCATCTCCGTCAGGAACGCCTGGACATCGTCTGCTGTGGCGCTCGCAGCGAACGGCGAGCGACCAGACGCCTTCGCCTCACGCAACCGCGCCTTCGCAGCGTCCACGCCCTGCCACCTGCCGAAGAGAGATTCGTACCACGGCTTCACCACATCGTTGCGGTAAGCGGTGTGCTTCATCTTCTTCAACATCACCTTCGGGTCCTCGGCCGCAGCAAGGGCAGGCCCGACGTGCTGGCGAAGCGCCTCGCCGCCAGGACGGGAGAACGCTTCGTCGAACATGCGGCGCAGCTCTGCCGCCGAAGCACCAGGACGAGACGACAAGTTCGGTGCGCGACGAGTCCACTCGTCAGCGATGTCCGTCAACGCCCCCTGCGACGTGAGCAGCTGCTTCATGCGCGCATCCCAATGCCCAGCCCATCGCTTTGCTGACGCCTGCACCGTAGAACGCAGCATCGCCTCCGACGGAACCAGACCAGACCACGCCATCATGCGGGCAGCAAGGTTGAAACGATGCTGCGTGTCCGAGATCACATAGTAGTGCTGCAACGCGTCAGCAAGCTCAGCCTTCGCCTTCGCAGGAGAGCCGTACTGCTTCCAACGCTTCGCATCCTCGGGAGAGAACGTGAACTTGTTCTGCATCAGTTCGAGCAGATCGTCGGCACGGGAACCGTACCGCTCCACCACCTCATTGCCCGCCTTGTTGACAACAGTGCGCTCCTTGAAGAAGAAGTCGCCAAGCTTGAACGTGCGCGTCGAGTTGCCCTGACCGAGCGTGTACTCCTTCTTTGCGAACTCGTTGATCGTGCCTCGCAGGTTGTTCAACACCGTGTTGTCCAGCTGTTGACCGTTGAACTCGCCAAGCCGCAATGCTTGGCGGGCCAGTCGGAACGTCACCACGTCCTCCTGGGCGGTCTTGATGAGTTCTTCCAACTCGCCAACATCAACATTCAGTTGAACGGACTTGCGCTGAATCTGACGCAACTCACGCGTCTCCACCGCCCCCAGGCGACGGGCCAGGTCGTCAGCATCGGCGGCCTTGTCCAGCTGTTCGAGCAGCCCTTCCATCGCCTGCGCCAACGGCGACTGCGGATTGATGCCACCGTAGAACTTCTCGTCACGCGCCAACACCCAGGCCGCCGCAGAACGCAGATCGGCCAACGACACAGCAGACGACGAAGAACGCACCAGCGTTCGCTCGACGGACGCACGATTCAACCCAGCAACATTCGAGGGGACAATCGGGGCGGTCGAACGGCCAGCCACACGCTTCCACCAAGAAGCCTTCGGCATCTCATTCTTCACCCACTTCTGCATCTCGCCAGCGGTCGCAGCAGCCTTGCCAGCGCGGGAAGCGAACCCCCTGTCGGTGGGCACCAACCCCAGCGCCATCGCCACGTCATCGACCGCCTTGTCGCCGCTACGGGTGCCAGCAGACACCCGCTCCCAGTTCGCTGCGATCACTTCGTTGAACTCAACCATTCGAGCCTGCTGGCGGCCCAGCTCCGTGATCTCCTCACCAACCTTGTCCAGCTGACGCTTTAACTCCTTCACCGACACACCAGGCGTGTCACCCAACAGGGCACCCACATCGTCAAACAGGCCATCAAGCAGACGCTGGGCACGCAACGCCCCAGCAGCAGACGCCTCAGCAACCTCAGGCACAGCACCATCGAACAAGCGGTGCAACTCATCGTACGACGCCTGCAACTTCACCGAAGCCGAACCCAACGCCTTCTGCAACCCATCAACCTCAGGGCGCAAATTCGACGCAATTGTCGCTGCATCAAACCGCTGATTCTCGATCGCCTTCAACCGCTGAGCAATCGCCGAACCACTGTTGTCCAGCTCGTCCCGCAGCTTCGCAACCGCAGCAGACGCCTCAGCGTGAGCGTCGGCGTGCTGCTTCGCAAACGACTTCACCCGACCAACCTGGGCAGCAACAGCGTCCTCATCGAACACCTCGCGGCGAACAAGCTTCGAGTCCAACGTGTCCATCACACCAACAGCCTTCAACGCACCGTAGCGGGCGGCCAGACCAGCCTGCTCGGCATGCTGCATCGCATACCGTTCCAGAATCGTCACGATGTCCGTCTCGAAGAAATCGCCACTGAACCCACCAGCGCGGGCCAGCTCATTCAACCGATCGACATACAGGTCTTCCTTCGTCAGCTTCGTGCCGAACCAGTCGACCGACTCGCCAGCATTCACCTTCGACGCCAGCGAACGATGGTTGAACACTGACAGAGGGTCCCCATCGTCGAAACCCTTCTTCAACTCACCAAGGTACGGCGACGTCGGGTCCGACTGGTAACGGCGGGCGTCCTCCGTGCGCATCCACGGCAGGTAACGGTCCTCGATCTTCCCGAACCCCGACTGCGGGTCCGCAGCCGTCATCCGACCCTCAATGTCATCCCACTTCGCGTTCAACCACGAACGCACAGCATCAGCCAGCGGACGCTCAGCGTCCGTGGCCTCACGCGCCCCATCCAACACCTGATGCACCGAAGCACGCAGATCAGGGTTCACCAGCTTCACCAGCTCACCCAACTCCACCTGAGACAACGCCTGCGCCTCACCCGCAGCAGCACGCTGAATGTTCCGAGACTCAATCGTCTGAATGAACTGCGCCGCCTCACCAGCAGGCAACTCGCCCCGCAACACAGCCAACCGCGCCGTCTTGTTCACATCAGGCGTGAACGCCCGCTGCAAGAACTTGCCAACCCCACGGTCTGTTGCTGCCAACCGCAGCCCAGCCAGACCCTTCTCCGTCATCGACCCGACACCGCCCGACATCGGCAGACGACGCTCAGCCAGCCGCTTCCCGAAGAAATACACGCCAGCCCGCTTCAACCCCAACTCGGAACGCTCAGCAGCAGTCAGAGCCGAACGGCCGACACGGGCCACCGTGGCGGCACGTTCCGCCGACATGCCCTTGCGCAGCATGTTCGACGACAACGCCAACCGACCCGAAGCACCAGCAGCCTTCGAGGCCCCCAACGTCGCATAGGTGAGCGGGTCCAAAGCCACATCACCAATGAACCCCAACGCGCGGTCAACCCACTTGTTGCCAGTGTCAATGTACTGACCCACACCATAGTTCGGGTCCTTCGCCTGAGACATGAAATCATCCCACGACGCATCACCAGAACCAATCGCATCCGACAACTCATGAATGCCCGAGATCACCGCACGGCGCGGCACATCAAGAATCTGCAACGGCTTCAAGATCGTCTTCGTCACAGGGTTCTCAAGAATGTCGACCAGCAACCCCTGGAACCCGCCAGGGTCGGCCTGCTTCTGCTGGCCGCGAGCGATCTTCAACGCCTCCAACTCGCGTCCAGTGTCCTGGAAGCGGGTTCGAGCGTAGTTCTCCAACGAGTTCATCTCCGTGCGAGACGTATCCGCAGCACGCTGCGGGCCAGCCACACCAGGCTGCAACATCTGACGCAAGGACACAACGTTACCCGCACGCGCACCATTACGTGCGCGTCGGGCCATTTCAAGGCGGGGGTCAATGATTGCCATCACTAACCTGCCCTTTCGTTACAAAACGGTCAGATCAAACCCATCGCACGCAACATCGACAAACGGGACTGCAACTGGTCAGTCATTGGGGTGCGACCCTGGTCGCGCATCGCCAGCGCCTCACCCGAAGCGCGCCCCTCAGCAACCTGCTTCTGCTGACCGCCGAGGTAAGCGTCACGGTGCAGCTGATCGCCCCGCCTGTTGTCACCAGAACGTGACTTCGACATCTGCATCGCATTGTGCCCCTGCGCCATCGACGCCCAACGGGCAGTCTCCTTCGCAGCGGCCGATTCCTTCGTGAACGTCGACGCGTCCTCGAACCAACGCTGCCACTGCACCAGCGGGTCGGCGAACTGGGCGCGAGCGAACTGGGCTGCGGTGCCCAACGGGGCAACCTCAGCCTGCGCCGTCTGCCGTGCGCCAGGCGCAAGGTAGTCGGGGTTCTGCTTCTGGTAGGCGGCCAGCTGCTCCTGCGCCACCCTGTCCCGACGGGCACCCTCCGTCAACCCCATCTGCGTCTGCGTCGACAACGGGGCATTCGAGTAGAACTGCCCCTGCTCGTCGTAGCCAGTCTGATACTCCTCCAACGGGGAAGGCAGACCAGCCTTCGTGTACGGGTCGTTCGGGTTGGGGGCCGCAGCCATCTGCTGCGACTCCAACCGTGCGGCATCGTTCTTCACCAGCTCGGTCTTCATCTCGTCCACAATCCCGAACAGCTGCTCGGGGGTGAACCCAGTCAGGGTGCCCTCGTCGGACGCCTGGATGAGCACCTGGTAGGCGGACGTCGGGTCGTACTGGCCAGACGCCATGCCCGCGGCCACGTTCGCAATCACAGTGTTCCCACTGTTCATGTAACGATCAATCAGCGGGGTTGAATCAACGAACGAGGCGGGGGCCTGCCCAGCCGCCAGCATCGGGTCATACGTGCCCGTCGTGATCGCAAAGTTCGGCGAGAACAACAGCTGAATCAAATCCTGCACGTTGTTCGTCGACTTCGCCTGCATCCCCAAAGCACTATCCGTGCCCGCACCATCGGACAGGTAAGGCAGTAGAAGCTGCAACAGCTCAGGAGGCAAACCGTTCCCGTAACCCACATCGGACATTAGAACGACACCCCCAACTTGCCAAGATCAGCACCAGACGACACAGCCATTTGCAGAATCTGCATCATCAGCTCATCCTTCTTCGCCTGCTGCTGCTGCTGAATCTGGAACTGCAACCCAGCCTGCTGCTGAGCCAACATCTGCTCAAACGTCGCACCCTGCTGCTGCACCTGACCCACACGCGACTGCTGCTGCGCATTCCACGCCTGACCCATCCGACCCAACATCGACTGGTCGGCCTGCTGGGTCTGCTGGTTTGTCGCAGCCAACATCTGCTGTAGCGAATCGACCGCCGAGGTCGATGCGCCCGACTGCTGCATGTACTGGGCCAACGGGTTCGCCGCCACCTGCGGGGTCGGCATCACAGCCTGACTGTACGGGTTCTGCTGCGCCTGCAAACCAGCCATCAGCTGCTGGATGGCGTTCTGCCCAGTCTGCTGCGCCTGAGCGGTGTACTCGCCCAGCTTCGCACCCAACCCGTTGTCACCCTGCTTGTTGTAGAACGCCCACAGCTGCTTGATCGCGTTCATCGCAGCAGCAGAAGGGCCGCCACCGCCACCGCCACCGCCACCGCCCGATGCGCCGCCCGTGGGGGCGGGCGCATACGGGGCTGCGCCACCAGGCTTCATCGCCCCGTAATAGCCACCAACGTTCGCATCGTACGCCTTTGAACCAGGCGTGTACCCAGCCCCACCGACAGCGGCGACAGCCTGATTGAGCACGGGGTCGAGGTTCCAGCCGCCGCCGTTGCCTTCGGCGGCAGGGTCATACGTCTTCTTCGGCTTCGGGGTCGACGGAGGCGTTGGGGCCTTGACGTACTTGAAATCCTTCTCATCCTTGCCAGCCATCGGTCAACCTCCCAGGAACGGCTTCATCTGAGACAACTGAGCTGCCGTTTGGAGAATCTGCTGCATCTTCTCCTCCTCAGTGTCCGCCACATTTGAACCAAACTGCTGCCACGCCCCAGCATCACCGAACTCGGCCGCACGCAACTCCTGATACAGGCGGTCAAGCGAATCCTGACGGCCCTGCATCCAATCCTTCGCATAATCGTTCTGAGCGTTCTGGTAGATACCGCTGTTCGCCAACCCGCGCTGACCGTACGACGAAGCGAACCGCTCCAACCCTCGGGTGCGGTTGATGTCCAGATCGGCGATCTCCCTGGCACCACGCTGCTGCGCCAGAAACCGCGAGTACGCGTTCTGTGCCAGGGTGGCGTCCCTGTTGAACGCCGCCTGCGGGTCGTACAGCCCAAACCCAGTGTTCGATGACGTGGTCGAACCAGTCGAGGCAGTCGGCCCGTACGAACCAGGGTTCGTGTTCGGGTTCTTCCGCTTCACAACCCCAGGTCGGGGTTGCCGAAGCGCAGAGGTCGCATCGTAGGTTGCCATCACATACCCACCGAATCGTTACAAATCATCGGTAAACTTTCCACATGATTGTCGAGTGAGCGTTGGAAAACGTGCCCGTCGGCGCACCAGACGAATGTCGGCCACGCAACTTGAACGTATACAAAGTAGTCGACGGAACCGTATACAACCATTGCTGAGCCACAGTCGCACGGTCACCAGCACCGTCAGACTTCTGCAACGCCTGAGCCGACTGCTCCGTGCCGTTGATGTCCAACGTGCCGACCATGGTGATCGCAGCGGTCGAGTGCTGGGCATCGAACACGCCTTGCACCTCAACAACATCACCCGCCGTCAACGACAGAGCACCAGACGTACACCCCACAATGTCCTGGGCTGCCGTTGAAGTCACCAAGCTTGCCGACGATGCGGCGATACCGACAGCAACCAACACCTTCGCTGTCGTTCCGACACCAAGGATGGTTTTCGCCTGTGTGGCGGTCAGGTCGGTGGGGTCGCCTGTGCCAGCACCGCTAGCCCGCCCCTTGATCGTCGCTGCCGCCATGTTGGCCATGCGGGCGTTCGTGACAGCGTCGTTCGCAATCGTGGCTGTTCCAGTTGGGTTGATTGTCACATTGCCAGACACCTTGGCGAACAGCCAAGTGGCCACCCGAGACAACGCCGACTTGCGGTTAGTGCCACCCGCCCCGTCATCGACAACGATCAGATCAGCATCAACAAGGTTGGCCCCAATGTCGGTTGCCCCGTCGATGTCAACGGCGGCCAGGGCAACCTTGTTTGCCGTCGAGATCGTTGCCAGCTTGGTGTCCACGATTCCAGCGGCAGAGTTGATGTCGGCGTTCACGATCGAGTCGTTGTCGATCTGCGCTGAACCCACCGTGTCTAGAATGCCGAGCGCCCCAATACCCAAGTTGGTGAGCGCACCGAGGATGGTGGACGCCCCAGTTCCACCATCAGCAATCGCCACATCGGTCCCGCCAGCCCTGTAGAGGGTCGCCGTGTCGGCGATGCCGTGAACCGACGTCGTGTCGGCGTCGTGGGCGACCAGCGCCGACAACGGAGCGGCAGCATCGGCAGTCGCTCCCTGTGCCGCCGTCGCATAGTCGGTGGCGGCGGTGGTGGCGGCAGTGCCCAGCCCAAGGTTCGCTCGGGCGGTGGCGGCACTCGCGAGGTCTGACAGGTTGGAAGCCCGCTTAGCGTACTGCGTGTGATCGTCGTCAGCGAGGCCGCTCAGAGCGCCGTGGTCCGTCACCCCGCCACTAACACCAGCAACAGCAGCATCAACGTACCGTTTGACCGCAGCGAAATTCCGCCTCGTTGAGGCGGACTCGCCGCGCACATCAGTCAGGCTCAGATCGGTCACGACAGCTTCAAAACCCCAAACTTGAAGTTCTGCGTCCTCGAAGTGTCGGCGGGAGAACAGTAAGCCGTAACCCCCACAGTATCCGCTTCGGAAAGATAAGCGACACTACTGATCACCACTCGGTCCACATCACTGATAGGCGTATAGGCACTCTTGTACTCGACAGCGACAGACCCCGAGGTCCCCACCAACCCAACAGACAACGCGCCAGAGTTCGACGGATGCTTCTGCACCTCCACCCAAATAGCGTACCAACCAGCCTCACCCGTCGGAATGACGATCTCGTCATCGGTGGCCGTGTAGAAACCATTGGCGTCAGAGGTTTCCGTCCAAGACGCCAACGGCGCATCCGATATCGTCAGCGTCGTCGCCTTCGACAGTCGGCACTCAACGAGTGCAGTCAACGCGTCAACGTATGCCTTGCGGGTCAGCTGGTTGTCGCTGCTCGGGTCGGACGCTGGACCAGAAGGAACCGCCGTGAACGCCACCGAAGCATCCTTCAACACACAGTTCGTGTTGATGTACGACACCAGTGCGGCGAAGTTGGCATCCACCTCTTCGGCGTCTGCTGCCGTGTTGTTGGAAAAGTTGTTTGGAACAGAAGCAGAAGGCATTGGTTACCTCACCCGTCGTTGGTTGTACTTGTACGTGATGGAGTTCACGCCCCACTTGCGGGCACCAGGCCCCTGAATCTTCAACTGCACCGACCTCGCCAACCCCAACCGCTGTCCGCGCTCATGCTGTGAACCAGACGCCCCAGCACCCCACAGGTCACCCCAGTCGCCAACACCCCACACCAAACCTGCGCCAGCACCGCTCACGGTCAACGTGTAGATTCGTCGGGCGTTCGCTTCCTCCCAATCTCGGTACACCGAGATCGTGAGAAGCAAATCAGTGTCAGGCTGCTGCACAACGAAGTCAGGTTGCCTCCACATCTTCTTCGCAGAAATGATGCCCCCATCAATCCAACGGGTCAGGTAATGGGAATCAAATCCAGTTGGCGTCCCCAGTAAATCGTCAACCACTGAACCCTCAACCTGTTCCAGCAGGAACGCGTTTGCCGAGTGCAAACCGACCGTCTTCGACACACCCGATGACAGGGTGAAATCCGTGAGACAAGCCAGCCCCGTGTCGTCCGAGAGCTGATACTTCGTCCAGCTGTTCACAGTCGGGTCAAACACGAACGTCACCGTCGGACGGGTGTCGGAATCCAAAGGCAACGACAACCAGACACGATTATCAGCGTAGGACAGCCACACGCGGTTCAGGTATGCGGCGTTCACCAGGCCGTCCTGGATGACGGGGCGGATGCGGGCAAACACGTCCTTGAAACCGTTACCGTCCCATAGGTACACACCCTCAGGCCAGGAGAACAGGTACAGGCCGTGCTCGGTCGGGCACACACAGTGTGACGTTTCGGCTCCGATCGTGCCTGTCAGCTTGACCAGCTGGAAGCTGTCGGTGTCGTAACCGTACAGGGCGTAGATCGCCAGCTTCTTGAACACCAGCAGAGCGTCACCCCACGGGACGATCGCCGTGATGCCATCACCGCCGCCTGGGATGTCGATGTAGTCAACCTCACGCCACGATTCGGGGAACAGCGGGTGTGAGAACCTGACCCTGTTCTTGAAGTTCGCCCCGTCCTCGTAGGTAGACGCAACCCACAGACGGTCCACATGCACCGCAGCGTGATCGCAGCGGGGCATGTGCGTCCCGCTCGGCGAAGCAAACGAGTCCTGCCACTGCCCAGTGCCAGAGGCGGTCAGCGCCGTGTCGGCCGCACCATCCCACTTTGCCATCGTCGACGAAGCCCGACCGCACGCCACATACACAACAGCGGCCGACGCAGACGACCAAGCAGCAAACGACGCCCCCTCGGTCGACGAGGTTGCGATCGTTGTGTCCGTGTGCGTCACACCATCGGTCGAGTAGAACACCTTGCTGTTCGCCGCTGTCAACAGCTGCGGGGTCGACCGCTCCCAACTAAACACCTTCTCGGGGGCAAATGAACCGTCCGCAACGCTACCGATAGCAGTAGTGTTCAGCCGAGCGAACCCCGACCGCATGGCGAACCCGCCACGCGGGTCGACATCCACGTTCAGCATGTCGGGAGATTCGCTCTCGCCAAGCTGGAACGGGTCGGCACGCAGGTTCAGGCCGCCAGTGAAGTCGTCCGTGCGGACGAGTTTGATCTGAGCCATCAGTTCACCAGGAACTGCACGGTGGTCGGCGACCGCAACACCACACCGCGGTTCAGCACCAGCGGACTGGCCGAACTGACACGCATGATCTCGTCACGGGCAGAACGGGTCGCTTCGACAAACGTCGAAGCGTAGAAGTTCGACATCTCAGGGTCTTCCTGGAACTGGTACAGGCGTGCCAGCACATAGTACAGGACAGGGGTGTGTAGACGTTCGTCGGCATCAATCTCGGCCCCGTCGGTTTCCCACCAGGCGGACGGCTTGCGATACCCGCGCACCGTGTAGCCGATCGCCGCGTTCGGGGTCGGCCACAGCCGAACCGAACCCGCCCACAACGACCAACAGTTCGGCGTGCCAGTCGTTTCAGGAGAGAACGTGTCCTCCCCGTCCTCAACACCAATCATCGTCAACCGCACACCATTCGAGGTGCGACGAATCGACTTGATCTCAGCCAGATCGTCCAGATCAGTGGTCAGGGAGTACTCGGCATCGGCGGCCGTCGTCGTCAACGTTGTCGACGCCTCGAAGAACGGCCAACGCCGCTCCAAGTTGATGATGCGCTCATACCCGTCGCGGGCGTACAAGTACAAGACGACATCCGAAATGTCGTCATCGGTCAGCTCCGTGATCTCCCGAGCGCGGGCTGCAATGTCAACCCTGTTCATCAGTCACACCCTCGGTGGCCGCCTTCTCAGCTGCCCGCAGGTGCCCAATGCAGAACTCGGTGCCCTTCGCTCGGTGCCCCTGACAGGTGTCGCTGTTGGCTCGGCAGCGGGTGTGGCCCGTGTATTCGATGCCACTGTGCTGGGCGCGTTGAATGTCGTTCCCCGCCGCAAGATGGGGATTGACGCGGGCCAGCCCACCGTACGGTGAACCAGAAAGGGTGGCTGTCAGGGCGATCTCACTCATCACCAGTAGCTCAACCCGTTACAAATGCAAACGGCCCCCTTTCGGGGGCCGTTTGTCGTTCCCACCACAGGAGACGAGTAGATTGCCTTGCTTTACCCCAAAGGGAAGGGAGGAAGGCCGATCAGGCGGTCTTGCCAGTCAGCTTGCCCAGGCGCTTGCGGTTCGACACCGTCAGGTTGCCGTACGCCGTGATGAGCGAGTAGCGGGCATCCATGTTCTCAGGACGCACGAACGGGGTCTGAGTGAACCAGCGGTCGCTGTGACCAACCAGCTTGATGTACTTCGAGTTCAGGAAGTACATGGTGCCAGAGGTGCAAGCGGGGTCGTAGACCACGGGAGCACCCTTGAACATCAGGTTCTGGAAACCCAGGTTCGCCATCTTGACATCCGAGTAGCGGACCTGAGGGGTCAGCAGCGACTCAAACTTCTCGAACAGCGTCTGAGTCGTCAGGGCGATGTCAGGCTGGTCCTTACCGCGAGACACACTGTTGTACGCCGTACGCATGTACGCCTCGGTCAGCGCACCACCAGTGTTCTCCTCATAGGACCTCCACCAGGTGTTGTCCAAAGCCGACGAGTCGATACCACCGACAGTGTTGCCCGATTCGACCAGGTTGCCCAGGCCGTTGAAGTCCTTCGAGCTGTTGCCGCTACCGTCGGCGAACAGCATCGTGTTCAGACCTTCCTTCATCGTCTCTTCCGCCTGGAACACCTTCGCTTCCAGCAGATCGAGGACGGCCTGTTCGCCGTTGTTCTTCGCCTCTTCGATGCCACTGATGGCAATCGAAGTGGCCAGCTGACGCCACTCGTACTCCGCGGCAGTGATGCCTTCCTGCGGGGTCAGCTCGATCGGGTCGTAACCCGAGTACGAACCGAAGGTCGAGTTGTCAGCATAGAGCAGCGGCTCGATGATCTTCGTGCCGCCACGCAGCTTCACCTGACCCTTTTCCTTGAGGTACCAGGTCAGTACACGGTCGTTGAAGACGTTGTCGGTCAGCTTCTTCTGGTAGTTCGCCAGAGTAGTTGAGATGAGTGCATCAAAAGAGGCATTGCCAGCCATGAGAGGCTCCTTGTTGGGTTAGCTTTCCAACTGCCGTTTCGCAGCGTTGAAAGCGTCTGAAAGTGAACGGACCTCACCCACCTGCGTCGTCCCATTCGGCTGTGCGGCAGAGCCGCCCGAAACGATCGCTGCACTCTTCTTCGCGGTTCGCTGCACAGTGGCTTGGCGGACCTGCTCTTCCAGACGCTGCTTCTCAGCAAGCACACGGTCGAAAGCGAGTTGCTTGTATGCGACCTCAAGATCGGGTTGCTGCGTGCGAATCGCATGAGCAATCACGTCTTGCGGGTTGAAATCAGGGAATGCGGTTTGCAGCTGCTGAATCTGGTTCCGCAACCGCATGTCAGATTCGGCCTGCTCGATGCGCTCCAACCGCTGTGCAATCAAATCCAGACGGGGGTCTGAAACTGCTGCGGGAGAAGAACTGCCCCAACCATCATCCGACTCGGCCCAAGGGTCGAACTGATCGTTCGCCACGGCTGTCGGCTGCTGCGTCACTTTCGGCTGAATGCCATACTGTGAGGCAAGAAGGGCAATGGTGCCCTCGGGGTCCACATCTAGCGCGGCCTTGACGGCGGAAGCCCAACCAAGGTCATTACGCTGCGCTGCCAACTCCTGTGTCTTGCGGGTGTAATCCGCCTGACGCTGGTAGCCAGCAACAGCCTCAGCCAACGGAACAAAGTCCTCCTGCCCCTCGATCTTGACAGGAACCCGAAAGTTCCCATACTGATCGAAGTCCAGAACATCGAACTGCTCCTCAACTTCGGCCCCGTCCAGTTCTTCGACTTGTCCGTCAACAACGGGGTCTTCAATCTGGACATCATCTTCGACGAATACGTCGGTCATTACGCTCCTTGTGCGAGTCCCCACAACGGGGTTGCTCATCACCTGTAGTCAGGGCCGTTACACCTGCGGAGCGCCACCGCCCAACATCGCCATAATCTCAGGCGGCACACCACCCTCAGGTGGCATGCCCTCGGGAGGCATGCCCTCCTCGGGGGGCATGCCCTCAGGACCCATCGGCTGCGGCGGGGGAGCAAGGAACGAATCAGGGTTCTTCACCCCAAACCCGAACTGCAACACATGAACCGCTAACGCCCGCGGGTCAACCACCTGCATCTCAATGAACGGTGCCATCGCATCGACAAGCTGCAACGCGGACTGACGACGGAACGACTCGTTGTTCGGCTGAGTGGACCCAGCCTCCACCTCGAAGTCGAACTCGCCAGCGATGTAATCGGCATCGAACGTCACCCAAACAGGCTCACCGTCCTGACCGAAAATGCGGGCAACCTGCTCGCCCTCCATGAACTGCTGTGCCAGCTGCACCATCCGAGACGCAACCGCCGAGATCGAACCCTCGATCGTCGCCAGCTTGTCAGCGGCACGGGCGTTCGACGCATCAGCGATGATCGACGCCTCCGTAGCGGTGCGGCGAATCTCAGGCATCTGCCCGTTCATGTACTCAGACACACCCGAAATGCCCGTGATGTCATCACGAATCAGGTTCGACTGGTTGTAGAACTCGGGCGGAGTGATCGTCGCCTGCACAGGCTGCATCGCATCCTGCAACGGGCCATCGCCCTTCACGGGAATCATCGCATTGTCAACATCCGATTCCAGCGCCGCACGACCATCCGCATCGAACCTGTCCTCATCGAACAGGTACTTGCGGGCGTACCGCTTGCGGTGATTCATCATCTGCGTGCGAGTCTCGTTCAGCTCCCGCTGCAACGGCTCGATCGCCTCAAGATCACCCATCGGATAGAACTCGTCAGGGATGTCGTAGTTCCTGATCATCACGAACGGATGACCAAACGCGTACGGCATCGGCTGCGGGGGGACCAGGAAATGCTCGCACGAATCAGCAAAGATGCTGATCGTGCGCTTCCGCAGATCGTAGAACTCCCAAACCTCAACAAACCCTTCGTCCTTGTCGTACGGGTCCTGCAACGTCCCGTCAGACGCCAAACGCTTCCACGAAGTCGGCTGCACGTTGTCACGCGCCTTCTTCGCATACCGCTTATCCGACTTCACATCCTTGATCGCACGACGAACCCGCTGAGCAATCCAACCAATGTCTTCCATCGACGTCGCATCAGGGTCCACGTACACGTCGAACGGCGACACCCGCTCCACAAACGGGCGGTCCTCAGTGATGACCACCGACGGCATCACATCGTTGCCCTCGACCGCCTCATCCGAGATGTCACCCTCGGACCCGACCTGCTCCTCTTCAACGTAGCGGTATCCGCACTTCAACCAGCCATGCCCGAAGATCAAGAAGTCCTTCACGGCCCGTCGGAACGACGGCTTCACGTTGTAATGCCGCCACCAGTAGTTGATGACCGCTTCCGTGATGATCGCCCGAGGCGCATCATCAGGCTTCGTCGCGTTCACAGCGATCTTCGGATGGTTCACCGCCACGGACGGTGCGATCACGTTGATCGTCTGGAAACAGATGTTGACGAGCAACCTGTCCTCGTTCGACAGATACTCGTAGTGCTTGCCGCGGTACAGGCGATTCAGGCGACGCCAAGTGTCGTCGTAGCCTTCATCGTCCCGCCAACGCTTTGAAGCGTTGATCTTCGAGTGGTAGCGGGAAACGATGTCAGAGTTGGACGGTCGGGGCATTGGTCCACCAAACTGTGTAAGGGCGCACTATCGGGTGCGGCGCGGACGAATGCCCGCACGTCGGGCAATGCCCGCACGTCGGGCATGGTGCAGTACGGCGGTCGGGAACCCGCCACTGTCCGTAGTCAATGACACCTGTCACCACCATCAAGCGACCTTGGTGTTCGACTTTGCGATGCCGAAACCAAGCGCACCAAGCACCAAAGCGACCTTCGCCTGGACGCCCGACTCAACAAACCCCCAGCCAGCCAGATCGAGGGCAGTCTCAACGGCAAACGCCGTTGCCAGTACACCGTAGATGGTGTCCCGAATCTTCACGGGAATGCGCTGGAAAAGTTCGCTGGTCTGCGTGATCGGGTTCATACGTGCTGCCTTTCAGAAGCGTGGGCGTGGAACGCCAGGTGACCTGCAACCAGGTCGTTCAAATGGTCAAGCTTTGCGTCGTGACGGGCGAGATGAACATCCAGGCTGTCGAAGCGGCTCACCAACGCCGCTGTCGTCGCACCCAACTCGTCCTTCACAACAACCGCCGCGGACAAGCGGGCGTCCTGGGCGGCCGCATGTTGCGCAGTGTTCTTCTCATCTATCCGTTTCAGGAACCACATCACGGGTCCACCGATCAACGCGACAGCAACAGCAGCAATCAGCGCCTCCATCACACCCACCTCGCCCCAACAGGCTCGACCTCCCGACCCGTTTCCTTCGCCCGATCAACGATCTCCCGTTGACGCTCACCAAAGGTCGGACCATGGAACGTTTCCTTACCATGCGAGAAACCGATCGAAATGCCACCCAGGTGGCACTTGAAGCAAATCTTCCCACGGCGAGGAATCACGTCAAACGTGAAAGTGGCCCCACATGTTTCACAAATCGCTGCACCCATCACCCAAAGGCGAGTCGTTACATCCGTTTCGACACGTTGTACGAACCGATAGGAATCCGTTCGTACGCCGCATCATTCGTAACCGACAAACTCTCAAACCAAGACAGCGAAAACTTCGGAGGCGGGGCCTCCTGCTTATACTGAGGCAACCACACGAACTTCAACATCTGGTAGCAGATCGCCAACGACATCACCCTGTCGTCGTGAGGGGAGCCATGCATCTTCCCGTTCGTGTCCCGCACAAACGTCTTCAACTCGCCGATCGTCCACTGGTCCACCAAGTCCAGCTCACCATCGCGCAGCGACCCAGCCAGCTCGTCAACCGCCAACGGCTTCGACGCCGACGTCGTCCGCCAACCCAAAATCTCCGTCTCTGACGGCACGCGCTGCCCCAGGCGGCGGGTGCGGTACAGATTCCGATACCCGTACCGTTGCATCGCCTTCAACGTCGTCAAACCATGGTTGTTGTTCTCCACACCAACCAAACACCCGTTGAACCACCAGCCGATCTCAGCCAGCAGGTAGCCGAAACGGTCAGGGTCGATGTGCCCATGCCAATGGGCAACCACAGCTTTCGACTGGGCGTCGATCACATGAACGGACGAGTAGTCGCCGTGGCCCAAGCCCTCGGCGACGTCCGCCCCAATCACATACACACCCTTCGGCTCAGGGAACGCCCACACAGCAAACTCGCCACCATCGGACTCGATGAACTCGCCCGAGCGGCGGGCCTCGAACTTCATGAACCCCCGCACAGGGTCAACCGTCTCGATCTTCGACAGACGCTTCACGTCGAACACAGGGTTGCCTGACATGATGAATGCTTCCTCAGGGTCCCGCGGGTACTCCTGATGCAGCTGCCACGATGGCATGTTACGAACCTTCGTTTCGTACCACGCCTCGTCACGATCACCAGCCGACCACGGCCAGAAAATCCCCTTGAAGTTGTTCGTCCCCGTCTGTGACCCCACCCACAACTGGTGGAAGAAATCGCCAGCACCGTTCGCCGTTGACAACCCGATCACACGACCACCCACGTCAGCGATCGGCTCGATCGAAGCCCACGCCTCCTCAGGGTTCGGCAAGAACGCCCACTCATCCACAATCACCAGATACACCGACTCGCCACGCGCAGGGTCGTTGTTACTGGGCAACGATTCGATCGCCGAATCGTTGTCAAACGTCATCTTCAACTGGTTGTTCGACGTCACCTGCGGGCCACGCAACAGCATCCACTTCGGCAGATACTTGAACCCGTACTTCGCTTTCGCCAACAACTTCGTCGCTTCACGCTCCGTCTTCGACAACATGACAATGAACCTGTCAGGCCAGAAGAACGCCAACCAGAACGCGTACGCAGCCGCCAACGTAGAAAACCCGATCTGACGGGCCTTCAACGCAACCGAATAACGGTTGCTCATCCACTCACGAATCGTCTCCCGCTGCGCATGACGCATCTCAAAGATGATGCGACCACGCTCGGGATGCTTGATATACCAGTACTTCGTACAGAAATAGGTGAACGCATCCACCAGCTCATCAACGGACGCCGAAGGCGGGCCTTTGCAGGCCCGCCACTCGCGTTCGTCAAGGAGTTCTTGAAGGTCCAACAGGAATCAGCTGGTCCGACGAACCTTCGCCCAGCACCACAGATCAACAGGAGTACCCGCCGCGACGTTGTCCACGTCGAACTGCAACTCGTCACCAGCAGCGAACACAGTGTCCGCAGCAGCCGCCGAGAACGCATACGGGGCAGCAGCCGTCGAACTCGACGTCTCACCACCATCAATCGTCAGCTTCGTCGCAAGAATGGTCGTACCATTCTTGTTGACGTCCAGCGTAGTCAGGTTCGCATTGGCGGTCTTCACATTCGCACCAACATCCAGAACCTTGCACGAAAACGGCAGCGCCAGCGCTACGACCTCAGCCGCAGCCGACACGTTGCCCGTCACAGCCTTCACGAAGATGAACTCCTCCGTCGCCGCGATCGAAGCCATGTCAGCAGGCGGCAGAGCAGCAGCAGACGAACCGCCCACAATGCCCTGTAGCGCCGTGTACGCCAGCTTCGCTTCACCTTCGGTAATTGCCATGGGGGACTCCTTGAGAGTTAGGGGAGAAACAGTGATCTCACACAAACCCCCAGCCGTTACGCTCCAACCACCTCAGCAAAACCAGAACGCCGACCATCCCGCTCCGCCGACGCCCGAGACGCAATCAAAGCATCCAACTCCTCATCAGACAACTCAGCCACCGACCGAGTCGTCTGCACCTGCAACGGAGGCGGCACCATCCGACCAGTAGCCCTCAACCACGTCTCCGCAGCCTTGTTATCCCCATCCAACCCACGCTGATACAGGCTATCCAGGAGTCCCTGCGTCCTCTCAGGAGACATCTGCACCGTATCCACACGCAACCGCCACTGCTCCCGAAAATCAGCCCGCTTCTCCCAATTCCGCAACGTCTCCGCAGCAACCCCCACCCCAGCCGCGTACTTATTCTTCGACGAAGGCACCCGCTCAGACGGCACAGTACACAACCAATCCAAATACGCCAACTGCCGAGAATCCAAACCACCAGTACCCGCTGTCGTAGCCATCACCACAAGCCCCACCCGTTACAAACTACTTGCACACTACAAGTAACGTAACGCCTGGGGGGGGAAGGGGGGGGGCAAGAGCAAGACAAGCACCGTGAGCCGAGCTAAGGCTCGCTCACGGTGATAGCAACGACAGTCCCGACCAACGGGAGGGACCCAAACCGTTACAAAACACCATATCCAACCCCCAGGGACCCAACCACTTCCAACCACCCACACCGCCACAGCCTGAGGGACTCCTTACTTTGGGTAGGGGCACACCCCACCCCACCCCCACCCCTTGCCATAACACCAGGTCAAAGCACATAACCTGCCTTACATGACCCCACCCAGGAAATTGCCCGATTACTAGTAGTACAAGCGGTGTTCTCTCACGGGTCAATGGGGTTCGTGGGGGCGCTTGTATCAGGGTTGAAACGTGCGTTTCAATCTGCTACCACAAGGAGATGTAAGGGTCATGTCGAAGAACAAGACGACGTTTGGTGTGTTCGAGTCGAAGATCGTTGAGGGTGACAAGTGCATCCTGGTCGGTTGGTGGGGTGCTGCTGAGGAAGCGGTGTCGTTGAAGCTGTCGGCTTCGGCGTATGCTGCTGAGGCGGTGAAGGTGTCGAAGCTGTACACTGCTGACAGTATCCGTGTGTCGATCGGCTACTGCCTGCGGGCGATGAAGGCTGGTTGGGGGTTGGGTGAGTTCGTGTCGTTCGAGCACTTGAAGGACTGTGTGGCGTCGCTGTCAACGAAGAAGGGCAAGGGGAAGATCGACCCCGTGCAGCGTGTGGCGGCGTCGGCGCACAACCTGACGTCGGTGCAGCTGCGTGCCCTGTTGGCCGACCTCGCTGAGGAGATGGGCTACAAGCTCGTCAAGAAGTGAGCGTGGCCTGTTCGTGGCCCGCACCTTTCGGGGTGCGGGCCACGTTGGCGTTTCCAGCGTGTTTCACATGTCATCGGCTGTTGTTGGTGGCGTGTGACATGCACTGTGAATGCGGTGTGTGACGGTTGAAACGTTCGTTTCAACTGGGCAAGTTTCCTACTACATGAGAGATGAGACAGTGATGAGTCGTAGTGTTGAGTTGGAGTTGTCGCGCCGTGATGTTGAGACGGTGGACCGTGGTGAGCATGATCGTTCGTGGGCTGATCGGTTGATCGCCTTGAATGATGATTACCGCCACTATCATGGTGGTGCGGTGCGTGTGCAGCGGGTGTGGTCATGAGTGGCCTGGCTGTTGGTGCGCGTGTGCGGGTGAAGGATTCGCACGGTACGGCGTCTGCTGGTCGCACGGGTGAGATCGTCGGTCGGCGTGGCGGTTCTCGGTACGCTTGCGGTCCTCGCTTCTATTGGCGTGTGCGGTTGGATGATCTGGCTTCGACCTGGTTGTATCCTGATTCGTCGTTGGAGTTGCTGGGCGATGTGTGGGGTCCGCCGACTGGTCCGATGGTGTTCACGTCGGCCGAGTACGTCGCGTTCTACGGTGGGTGCGGGTTGCCGTGGGCCGTGAACGAACTGTGGTCGGCTGTCGACCCGCTGACAACGCTCGTCCTGCACCTGTGTGACGATGATGGTGTCGAGCGTTCGGCGTTGGTGTCGTTGCGTCGGGCCGCGCTCGATCTCTACATGCGGTCGTTGGGCGGTGAGGGCTGATGCGTTGGCTGTTGCTGGTTGCGTGTTGGGCTGGTTTCGTTGTCGTTGCGATCAACGTCAACGAAGCAACCTCGTTGTCGGGGTGTGTTCCTGTGGGGTCCGAGTTGGTGCCCGAGTTGGGTGTGGCTGTGTCGCCGCAGGGTCGTGTGGTTGAAACGCGGGTTTCAACTGGCGTCAGGTGGTGCCAGCCGTGACCCGCATCATGCAACCAGGCGACGCCTGCCTTGTCCTCTTCAATGGCGAATACCGTCGCGGCGTCGTTGTGAATGTGGAGGCGAGTGGGCCTTGGCCTGTTGACGTTCAGATCGACGGGGAGCAGGATTTGCTTCCGTACAACTACGACCACAACGAGTGCACATGGTTGGAAGGTGAATTGTGAGCGCTGATTTGTATGGTGCGTTCGCTGACCCGATCTTCCATCTGCGTTCACGTCGTGCGAGTGTGGCTCGCAGGCTGGTGGAGTTGGAGGCCCGCAAATGGTGCGCTTCTCCGTCGTTGACGGGTCGTGCGTGTGTGCAGTTGCGGCGCACGTTCTACACGCTGGCAGCCCGTGAGGTTGCCCTGCTTGACGCCCTTGGCGTCGCCTAGTTGTAGCTCGACTACCACCACACCCGCTTTCGAGCGGGTGTGGTGCTGGATGCGCTACAGCATCAACTACCACAACAAGGAGAAACAATCATGACTGCATCAGCAGTAGCACCCACCACCATGGTCATCGACGGCGTCGAATTCGTCCGAGCCGACAGCGTCAAGCCTGTCGGCCCGTCGGAGTGGCGTATCGTGATCGCCCAGCGCGGCTGGGTGTTCGTCGGCAGGTTCGAGCAGAACGGTGAGGAAATCACCCTGCACGACGCGTCGACGATTCGCACGTGGGGTACCACGAAGGGCCTGGGCCAGTTGGCGTTGGAGGGCAAGCAGACGGGCACGAAGCTGGACAAGGCGGGCACGGTGAAGTTGCATGTGTTGGGGGTGGTGGCGACGTTCGATACGGCGCACACGTCATGGTGAGGGTCGGCGACAAGATCGTCGTATCCAGCCGATGCCCTGTAGGCCGCGGGCGAACTGGCCTTGTCGTTCGACTGGGCGTCGAACGCGACGGAAGGCCCACGGCACGCGCCTTGATGGACGACACAGGCTCCACCGCAACCTGGTACCACACATCGCTGACCGTCACCCAGCCCGCACTCACCAGAGTCATGGCCTCGTTGGGCGAAGACGCCCAAACGTCCTACGGCTACGGCTACGGCTACGGCTACGGCAACGGCTACGGCAACGGCCACGGCTACGGCTACGGCTACGGCAACGGCTACGGCAACGGCTACGGCTACGGCGACGGCGACGGCTACGGCAACGGCTACGGCTACAGCTACGGCGACGGCAACGGCAACGGCAGCGGCTACGGCTACAGCTGAACCAACGACCATTCACGCATATCGGAAGGTCCAACCCCTTCCGATGTGCGTGAATGGTTGCACAACTGAAACGACCATTTCAATCCAATCCAACAGCAAACACCCACCACATTAGGAGAGAAAGACGATGTTCACGATCATTGGATACGTTGTTGTTGCAGCGGTTGCTGCGGCAATGATTGTTGTCGGGGTTCGCAAGGCCCGACAGGAATACCAGCGAGGCTTCAACGATGGCTTGTTGGAAGGAATCGACGAGGGTGCCGCCTCGGGTTGGGCTGCGGCGTTCGCGTTCTACACCATCATCGACGATGAGGGCGGGGTGCGCTCATGAGCATCATCCGCATCGCCCTGCTCGACTATCGGCCAGGCCAGGGCGACTTCCTTGCCTTGCCTGATCGGGCGGAGGTCACCACCGAACAGATGGCAGGTGCCGCCCTGTACGGCGACCTCCCCTGTCTGCTGCTCGCCGTCCGAGAAGACCGCCGAATCCATGCGGCCGACTGGCTGCGACGCATGGGGATGCGTTGCTGGGTGTGGGTGTCTGGCGTCACCCCCGTCCGCACTCTCGATTCCCCCTTCACCGACCCGTTGCGGTTGCTTGCGTTGTCGACGTGGGACTCCAACCAGCACAGTATCGTGTTCGGTGGTCTGCGTTCGTACAACGAATACGAATTCCCACCCGTTCCCGTTTCCCCTACCACCAATCCCATCAACACAGGAGACAACATCATGCCGAACAACAACATGGTCGACTACAGCCAACTGGTCGTGTCCACCGCGTCGTGGGACCGCCCCCGAGACAGTCGTGGACGGTTCACCGTCACATCACAGCGCAGCATCCTCATCGACGAAGCCCCCCGCTCAACCCTGGACGTCGATCTCGCCATCCTCTACGGGTCGCCCGAAGTGCAGACCGAACCCGCCATGGACACAGGCCCGTACGTGAACTCGTACGGGTCGACCTACATGGTCGAAGCATGCACCTACGAGCAGGCGTGCGAATCGTTCGGCGACCCGCAACGCTGCGCCCACTGCCACAACTGGTTCGACCTTGACAGCACATTGCAGCTGGCGAACGGACAGTACTACACCGACCAGAGCGCCAGCCCAACATGGTCGGGTCGGCGATCGCAGGTGTACCTGACCCGATGCTGCCCCCGCTGCATCGACCGCAGCAGCGAACGGTACTTCAACTGCGCGGTCTGCGAAGAACGGGAAGGCGAACCGATCTACTACCCGCGCCGCGACCGCGCCTCGAACGCATCGATGTGCTTCGCCTGCTGGGAAGACAGCAACTCTCGGGAATACGACGACGACGACGGATACGTTGTTGAGGACGGGCGCATCATCCACGACTACTCGTACCGCCCCGCACCCGAATTCCGTCACAACGACGGCAGCGTCGGTTTCGACGCTGCCGACCATGTGACGTACATGGGGTTCGAGTTGGAAATGGAATGCACCAACGGTGCAGACCCCACCACCCTCGGGCGGACCATCCTCAAAGACCTGAACGATGCCGCCTACATCAAGACCGACGGGTCGCTGTCCTACGGCATCGAACTCGTCACCCACCCGCACACCCTCGCCGCCTACAAGGACGGGTTCGATTGGGGATGGGCTGAGAAGGTCGCGAACATGGGTGGCCGTTCCTGGTCGGCCAGCTCATGCGGCCTGCACATCCATGTGGGTGTGTCGACGTTCGAGTCCCGTTCCCACTTCGCACGCTGGTGGATGCTGTTCCACCGCAACGCCGACCAGTGGGTGAAACTCGCAGGTCGCGATTCGGCCCGCTGGGCGAACTTCGGCGACTGGGACGACTCGGCAGCGAACCAGGGTGCCATCCGTCGGGCGATCGGCTACATGCCGTTCAACTTGGAGAACTCGCCGTCCGCTCCGCCACCACCCGACTACTATCGGATGCGCCCGCAGCAGATCGACGAAGCCGAGTTCCGTCGCAACCAGTTCTTCAAGTACCACCCGAACCAGCTGGCACAGAAGGGGCGACGTGGCGGCACCCGTTACGTCGCGCTGAACACCAACAACGAACACACGGTGGAACTCAGGTTCTGGCGTCCATCGCTGCGTCACACCACTGTGCTCGCAGCGTTGGAAGCGACCGCCGCTTCCGTAGAGTACACCCGCGGGCTGCGGGTCCTCAACAAGAAAGAGGACCTGGCAACAAAGCTGGCTGTCGTGAAGTGGGACGCGTTCCGCAGCTGGGTGAAGGACCACGCCAACGAGTACCCGTACCTGGATTCGCGCATCGTCGCCCGCTTCAACGAAGCGGGCGACGGCGAACCCGAAGCTGGGAACGTCGACGAACGTGTCGGCGCACTGTGACCACCAACGCAACCAGCAACCCCATCATCCGAACTGAAATGGAGATTTCAACCACATGTGCATTCTGATTCACACCACAGGCGACGGCAACACACCCACCAAAGACGCGCTCATCACAGCGTGCGACAACAACCCCGACGGGTTCGGTTGGGCGATCGTGTACCCGACCGAAATCTGGTCGCATCGCACGATGGACGCCGCCCAGGCGGTCAACTCGTACCTCAACGCGATGGCAGCGGTCGAGGGCCGCTACCCGTCACTGTTCCACGCCCGCATCACCACACACGGCATCACGAACGTCGAGAACTGTCACCCGTTCAAGGTGGGCGACCATCAGACGATGCTCGCCCACAACGGCATCATCACGAACGTGCCAGACATGAAAGATGGTCGGTCTGACACCCGCACGTTCGCCGAAGACTGGCTACCCCAGCTGGGGTTGGAGATGCTCGACGACCCCGACGAGTTCGATCAGCTCGAACGGTTCATCGGGGCGTCGAAAATCGTGGTGCTCACCACCGACCCCCGACTCAAGCACTCCACGTACATCCTGAACGAGTCGTACGGCAAGTGGGAGAACGGCATCTGGTACTCGAACAGTTCGCATCGTGAAAGCTACCAAACCTACACCACCAGCTACTCGCATGGTGGCGGCTGGTCCGAGAACCGCGAGTGGACAGGATGGCGGCCGTCGCAATCCACATTCGGGGTCATCAAGGAAGCGGACGGGCGGGAGTTCTACTTCCGTAAGGACGAAGAACAAGAACAGTTGGACCCGTTGTTCTGCGATTTCTGCAACGAGTACTTCCTGTCCGCCGACGACTACTGCCCACAGTGCGACATGTGCGCCATCTGCGGCCGTTGGAACTGTCGGTGCGGCAAGGAAAGTGCACTCACCCCCGAAGATGGGGGCGAGTGGATTCCGACCGAATGGGAGCTGGGCCGCGACTGGTTCCAGAACGCAGACGGCGCACTGCTGCTGTGGGACAACGCTCTCGAACAGTGGCGGCCCGCCACGAACGCCGAATGCGACATCCACATCGCCATGCACGGTCCACTGTGGTCACCACTCGACGACGTCCATGACGCCGAAGACATCCATGCCGAATCCACCCTGTTCGTCGAACTCTAACCCGAAAGACCAAACAATGACCACGATCACAAACCCGAACCCCGACATCTTCTACATGGAAGACGATCAACTGATGGCCAGCCTGGGTGTGTCGATGCCCGAGTTGGAAGCACTTCACAAGACGTTGGGCATCGCCCTGTCGAACCTGATGGGCAAAGCAGGACGGCTGCCACCTGGCACCCCGCTGCACCAGTCCGTCACATCCGAACTGGCGTTGTTGTCGTCGTTGCAGCAGGAAGTGTTGGGCATCTACGCTGAGTACCAGTCAGGCTGAAACGACCATTTCAATCCGCAAGATCACCAAGCAAGTACCTACCATAAGGAGAAAGTTGTAATGCAAGCACAAATCGAAACCGTTGAGCCGAACGTGACGCTCACCATGACGAAGACCGAAGCCGATCAGCTGTTTCGGGTGATGGGCTATTCATGCGTCTCGGCCTGGGAAGGCTATGTGGGCGCAGTGTTCTACACCCCTCGCCGACCGATCACCCCCGACGAAGCGTCGGCGATCGGCAACAAGGTGTACCTCACCCTGAACACCATCCTCGGAGGCCAGGAATGAGCGTCAACAGCGAATTCATCACTGAAACCGTCGACATCGTCAACGACTGCCGCCTGTGGGACGTCAACATCGGAGCTATCGGCTCGCTCACAACCAGCGAGGTGCGAGACATCCTGACACTCCTCGAAGGTTGGGGGTACGTGTGGGGAGACGTCCCGTACATGCCGTTCGAGTACGACGTCGTTTCCAAGTGGGGTCGGCCATGAACCGCTACCTGCTGTTCGCTGGCAGCCAGTACTACCCCAGTCGGGGGTGGCGAGATTTCATCGCCAGCTTCGAGACGAAAGCCGAAGCGGTTCACGAAGCCGCAAAAGGCAGGGAAGATTGGTGGCAGATCGTTGACCTTGACACCGAAAGCGTTGTTGATGAAGGGACGCGTTCATGAGTGATCAGCCGTCGCTCGCACGACTTCTCGCCTTCCATGCCGAAGTCCCCGTCGTCGAAGCGGCAGAACTGCTGTCGTCGCATCACATGGAAATCCTGCGCACCATCCTTGGTGCGTGGGGTGACATGGCGGCCGACTGCGGGGAAGAGAAATCGACGTACGACTACCTGGTCAACATTGGCCTCACCCCAGCGGTAGCGCGCTGGGTGTGCGGTCAACCGCAAACCGAACCACAACAGACGATCGCTGAACGCGAGTTGTGGGAGCAGTTGCCGCTACCTGATGAACTTCTGCCGTGGACGGTGACGTCATGACCGCCGACAGACTGACCGACGGGCAGGTTGCTGCCATCCTGCTGTGTCCGAAGAACTTTGAGGATGAGGGTTGGGACGAGTACACGGGGTCGAACCTCCAAGGACTCGCCCGTGAGGTGGCGGCGTACCGCGCCGCCATGAAGGAAGTCGATTCGGACGACGCACCCTGCGAGTACCGAGGCACCGAGCATTTCGCCTGGGCCTCTGGCTGGAACGCCGCCATCGAACACCTGCGTCAGGCGGCGGATGGCGGCTAAGAAGAAACAGGCCCCGCTGCCTGTACTCAACATCGGGGGCGCAGTCAGGGAACTGCGCCCCCAGGACCGCCGACCTGACGGGTCGGTCATTCTGCAATGCCACGGTGGCCCGTATGACCGCCGTCAGCTGCGCCTGTACCCACCGTTCAATGACCCTGTTGTGGTTGCTGATGGTGTGTACAGGTTGGCTGGTCCCGCCCAGCAGGGTGGGGCGGATGGTTTGTTGTTTCAACGTGAGGGTGTGCCCTCGGAAAAGGATGTGATTTGAATGTGTGATTCTTCTGTGGAGCGTGTTCCGCAGGTCGGCGAAGTGTGGCGTTCAACCAATCTGCCGTCTGAGCGCATCATTGTGGCGGTGTTGCCCGATCACCCATACTTGGTTGTGGTGGTCGGTCCCGAGGGTGGTGAGCCGTGGGTGTGTCGGGTTGAGTTGTTGACCCCGCCGCCCCCGCCGCCGCCCGCATGGGTTCGACCCAAGATCGACGCCTACCGCAACGCTGTCGGCAACATCTACTCCCACCAAACGCTGATAAGCTGGCATCCTAGTGATGATGCTGCTGATCGCATGGCGCACGGAAGGCGCATTGGCAAGGTGTACGCGAACGACCCTGATCGTTGGGTGCCGTGCAGCGGCAAGGAGGTGCTGTCATGAAGTCCGCATGGTGGCTGCTGACCCCGCCAGTGGTGGCGGTCGTGGTGTTCCTGTTGGCACGGTGGCGGCCATGAGCGTCGGCGATTACACCACCCAGGTCGAACGCTGCCAGGCTGAGCTGGTGGTGGAGTTGACGAAACACGCCGACCAAATGGCCGACATTCTTGAAAAACTGGTGAACTGCCAGATCATCGAGGCCGAGGGCTGGAAGTTGGAAGAGGAAGCGTGGAACGCCGCCAAGGCGTACCGCGGGTTCGTGGGGGAGTGCTGATGGCTGATCGGCGACGATCAACACGCCCGCCTACCCCAACCAGGAGAACCAATGAACCACACCCTCATCCACACCACGGACCTGCTCGCAGCGCTGCTCCGAGAAGCCATACGGTCAGACGAACCGCTGCTACCTGAACAGAAACAGCAAGCACGGCAGGCGCTCACCGACTACGACGAGATCAGAGCAAGGCTGATGACGTGACGACACTCCTCGTCCTCATCATCCTCCTACCCATCATCACCAACCAGCGGCGACGATGAAAACGCAAGCAACGCCCGCCATATGAGCGGGTAACATCAAAACACACATGAAACCCCAACACAAACACGGAACAGCGACACCCTCAACGCCGAGGTCACGCCACCACCCGTGTTCTGTGTTGGGGTTTCTGCGTTCCCACCCACCAAGGAGCAACCACGTGAGCAACGACATCGTCGAATGGGTCGACTGGCTCCAAGACGTCCGCCAAGTACGCGGAGCCACAACCGACGCCTACAGGCGCACACTGTTCGAGTTCGCCAACTTCGTCGGCCACGAAAACTGGGCGACCGTAGACGGACAACAAATCGAAGCGTTCATGGGCCGCGAACGCCGCGGCGGCATCACAGGAGCCGCCGCCACCCAAGACCGCGACCGTGTGGCAGTCGGCGGGTTCTACAAGTACCTGATGGCCCGAGGACGCGTCCCAACCAACCCGATCGTTGACGTCGGCGTACCCAAGGTCCGCAACCGTCAACCCAGGGCCATCCCCGACCTGGTGTGGACGCGACTGTGGCAAGCCAGCAACCTGCCCGACGACGACCGACTATGGTTGGGGTTGGGCTGTTTCGCAGGGTTACGCCGTCAGGAGATCGTGTCCGTCGCCCCCTACCAGATCGACCCCCAACGGGGGCTGATCTTACATCTGGAACGCAAGGGCGGTACCGAAGGCTCAATCGAGTACGTGGAACTCGCTCAGATCGTTTCTGAGCGTTTCCCGCACCTACTCCCCACCCCCGACGTTTGGACGTCTCTCGTGGCAAAATACGCCAGCGCACGGGCCTCTGAGCGTTGCCTCATCACCATGGACAGCCCAGCAACCGACCTGACGCGCCTCAGGTCGTCATTCACGGACCCGAACCTGCCTGACCCTGCGGTCATCAACCGCCGACTCAAAACGGTACTCAGAACGGTTGGGCTGCCACCGAACGCGTTCACCCCGCACGCGTTGCGGCACACCTGCGCGACGAACCTCATCAGGGCGGGGCTACCCATCGAACTCGTCGCCGACATCCTCGGCCACTCCGACATCGACACCACACGACGCTACATCCGCTCCACAGGCATGCTGTCAGAATGGCGAACCCGACTGGCCGTCAATTGAAACGCCCGTTTCAAAAACCACCACTGACACAGGCTCCGACCCGCCCCTACCGTGGGGAGGGGGATAAAGGGGGTGGGGCTACCGCCCCGTCCCGACCGCCAACCGAACCCTCGGGGGTTCGTTGGCGGTACAGGAACCGAAGCAACGACAGTCTGGTCCAGACACATGAACTGTGTCAGTTCACAAACCCCTACCACGGGAGACGCTCAGAGCGTCTCCGTTCAAAGAAAGGAACGCTCTCACCTTGAGTGCATCCGCGTCAAGTCAGAAGTTTGTTGACCCCGTAACCGACGGTTGGATGGGGCCACACCTGGCCCACTACCTGTTCGGCGAATACCGCCACCCGAACAACACCGAAGAATGGTTGACGTTCTTCGAGCACCTTGTCCACGCCTACGACGTGTCCGAAGGCAACACCACCCCACCAACCACCACCGTCACCCGCAACGGCGTCGAGTACGAGCAGCCGCACGGCAAGGCAGCGATCAGCACCCTGCTCACCCCTGAGGCTCGCAGGTCGATGCACACCATGATCGACGAAGGCAAGTCGAACGGTGAGATCAGAGCCGAGATGGCCCGTGCGTTCGGCGCGGAAATCAAGTCGGACTACATGTGCCAGCTGCGTCGCCGCTACAAGGCGGTGAACCCATGAGAAAGCTCGCCGTGCTCGCACTTCTCATCACACCCCTGGCGGGGTGTTCGCTCGAATCCGAACCTGGCCCGAACCGCCGTGACGAATGTCGCAAACGTGGTGGCATGGTTCAAGAGAACCAGTTTGGCGACTACGCAGGCTGCGTGTTACCATGAGGGTCATCGAGCGCGAGGACGCGCCCAACACATACGACATCACCATCCGCCAGTCCTGGCTGAAAGACGCCATCATGTGCAACGAACGAGGCCGACACGGCATCGTTCGAGGCAACTGGAACACGCCGAACGAACTCACAGCGTTCGGCACAGGCGCACACGCAGGCTTCGAGCTGAAACTGAACAACCCCAACGCCACCCACGACGACATGCTGGACGCCGCCATGGCAGCGTTCGACGAAATCGCCGACGGCGG